>JGI25317J35169_1000007_pt1 | contig 280848 bp, 235 predicted proteins | sample AutmiccommunBRH5_FD_35169 | JGI IMG/M metagenome (IMG submission 35169) | reverse complement strand
TCGTTGGCGCGGCAGACTCTTAGCTGGGCCATGGCGTTGATGTTATCTGTTGTCCACCATGCCCCGGAGATCTTGAGGCGTTTCTGGAGCACGTGGCGGTGACCGCCTTCAATCATCCCGCTGCCGAGGGGAAGCTCCTGGGCCAATGCCTGGGGATAGTCGAGTTGTTGTCGGTGATTGCAGAGGTAGCGCCATGCCGCACGGATGGGTGTTTTATCGTCAGGATCCTGTGGCTCGAGTTCTGGGGCCAGTTCGGCGATGACTTTCTCGCTTTGGCCTTTGAGCAGCCGGCGTTTCTGCGTCTGCAGCCACCCTCGGCGGGGCTGTTGCCAGGGTGCATGCGCCTTCTGGGCCGCGGCCAGATACTCCATCACATGGTAGAGATCCAGCAGATGGGTGGCTTGGGGGCCGAAGCAGGCCTGCTGCTGGCGTCCGATCCAGGCGGCCCCGTCGCTGACGACATGGATGTGACTGTTTAAGCCCCATCCGGCTTCCCCCGCGCAGTGCGACCAGCGGTATCCCAAGGATTCCACCGAGGTGGCGTCGCATCCGTAGACTGCGTCGACACGGTCTGAGCGGCGCACCGCGCACAGACGCATTTCCATCCAACGCACCTGGCGTGTTTTGCGGCGGTCGGGCCGCTTCCCCGAAGCGGGTGCCAGATCGACCACCGGAAGCATCGTCCCATCGGCTTCGGCGATGAGGTGCTCGGCTCCATTGGCGGGCAATGCGCCCAGGCAACCTGCGGCGTGCGGGTCCTTTCCTATCGCCTCCGCGTGGTGCAGGGTTATCGCCCGCACGGTGTTGGCGCAGAGCTTGACGCGGTGGTGGCGGCTCAGCCGCTGGGCGGCCAAGGCAAAAGAGTCCTCCGCCCCAAAATCCACGACCGCTTCCTCCAGCCCCCGGGAGTAGCCACCGGGCCGCAGATTCAGTCGCTGGCACAGCGGCCGCAGCGTCCCGCCGCCTTGCTGGAAAACTTGCTCGGTGATCTCCAGCGGGCCCAGTAAAGTCGTTATCCGGAGTTTTTTTTACTGTGTTTGCGCACCCCTTCCCGCCGCGCCATTTGCTCCGAGGCCTCCGCCTCCCGGCGCCTCATCCAGCCCTTGAGCGCCTCGCCGCCAAGACGATTGATCTCTTCCATCACCGCCCGCTCGGCCGCTTCCAGCGTTTCGAGGTCACTGTGCGGATCTTCGCTAACCTCCCGCAGTCGCTCCAGATGACCGATCAGTTCGGGATGCGATTCGATCCATTCCAGCGTGTCCTTCCCAAGACGTTTTTGCTCTGTGTTTCGTGCCATTCCTGCTGTAAATGAGATAATCGTCTCAAAAACCCGGAGAGAAATAAGGGACGAGATCTGACGAGATTCTCGCCTATCATGATGGAGCTATCAAAAATCTGCTTTTGAAAAAAGCGTAAATGGCCTTGCGTTGTTCAAGATGCCTCGGCATCAACTGGGGCGTAGCCTTTCGCGCTATCTGCCTTGCTCTCGACTCAATGCTCTTGCTCTCCAAGTCCCCCAGCGTGGGACCCGCTATTCTCTCAATGCATTTCTCCTCTTACCTCCGTTCTCGCGTATCCTTCGTGCATTCAGCTCTCGCTGGGGTCGCAACTCTTTCTGCGGGTTTCGCCAGTAGCATTTCCGCCTCCGAACCCGAGGTTTTGCTGGAAGCTCGTGTATCCAACGTAAATGCGCACCAGATGGTGCAGGAGGGGCGCGATAAGTTTCTCGCGGCGAACGGTGTCCATTTGGGTGGCGGCAATGCCCCGGGTGACGTCTTTGTCGGCTTTGCCCATACAGCGGTGAATGTTGGGCCTGATCATCCAGGTTGGGGACAAGCCCGTGCCGCTGCGTTCGAGCGGGCATACATCGCTGCGCAAGCCGAGTTCGTCCAGTTCCAGTTCATGGCAATTGCGACGGAGTCCGAACGAGCCCTCTTTGAAGATTACTCGCAAGGGCAACCGTCTCCGCAGCCTGAACCCGAGCCTGAACAGGGGCAAATCCGCCGAATGGCGCAAAAGTTCTTAGATCTCACGGAAGCCAAGCAGGACGAAAAGCTAATCGAGCTCGGTTTGGATCCCGCAGATTACGATGGAAAGTCGGTGGCGGAACGTCAGGATATCTTCATGGATAGTTTTATCCGCCGAACGACCCGGATGGCGTTCGGTGAGCTGACGGGGTGCTTACCATGGCAAACACTGGAAGGGACAGATGGAACGGGAAGCCACTCGATTGGCGTCATCTTGTTGTATTCTCCACGATTTCGCGATTTCGCATCCAACGTCTTGACGGGCAACGTCAGACCAGATCCTGCCCGGGCTAACGGCCGGAGTCTGATGGATGTAATTGGTCGCGACCCGGAGCACCTTTCTCGTCAATTCGGGGTCAGGCGACTTTATGACGCTCAGGGCAACCAAGTGCTGGTGTCCTTTGGGCAGGCCGCTGTCTCCGCTGGAGGAGCCGGCGAAAGGCAGGTTCAGAGACGTCGCGAAGCTGCTGAACGGCAAGCGAGAATCACGGCTGACAGTTACCTTGCAGAGTTCCTCGGGGCTCAACTGAATCTGTCCGAAGAAAGTGTAGTCGGCGAGATCGCCGAGGAATACGTGCTGACGGAGGAGGACGGGTTCTTGGAATCCGGAACGAACGTTCGTTTCGTGAACATCTTCAATCAGAAGCTCAAGCGTCGTGCTAACCTGAAACTTTCTGGGATTAGCGATGCTCACTCTTGGAGTGTTCGGCATCCTGAATACGGCGTCGAGATTGTGGGGGTGGTAAGGGTTTGGACTCCAGACGCAGCCCGTGCAGCGGAGCTGATCCGAAGCGGTCGCCACAGCGATGACAGTCCGGAGGATTCCGCCGTTGATCCGGCAGAACCGGGGGTGAAGCAAAGTGGAAATTTCGATGGGATGATGCCCGGCGACTTCTGAGGGGAGGCAGATGATGTGCATGATCCCCCGTTGCGGCGCCTTGTTCGTAGTCTCAGTACTACTACTGCCGCTTGTCGGTCCGCTCTGCGCGCAGCAGCGTGATGTGTATTGGGCAGGAATGTCGTTCATCGGAGATGCGGATCGCGTATCACAGGACTTCCACTACCTGAGCACCCTCTTGTCCGAGCGAAATGCGCAGGGGGGCAGTCCGCTAGAGCACCAACTGGCTCAACAACTGGCAGGGGCACGACTTGAGTATCCCCTGAAGACGATAGCCGATGGTCTCGCGGATCTGCGACATTCTGCACCGCTGGTCATGACCTGTGCTTTCGACCTCGAACAGGTGCGAGTGGAGCCTCTGAGTGATTTTTACCGGATTTCGGTGCTGATCTCCGCCCAGCTCCTCGTCGTCGATTTTGAGACCATGATGATTGCCTCTGCGCATCCGATCGTCGTGCAATTAATCGATGTAGCGGAGCAGCGGCCGGATTCGATCACGCTCCAGCGTCTCGTCGAGAACGCTCTGTTCGACGAGACCGAGGGAAAATTCAGTGTGTTCTCGGATCTCGTCGCCAAGGCGGAAGACATCTGGCCATTCCACCGCCCTGGTGCGCGTATCCAGGTCGCCGGTGTGCAAATCTCTACGGAGGCTGCGACCGAGGCTGGAATTGAAGCAACAGAAAGGGTCCGTCTCCAGCACGATCTGGCCTATCAGTTTGGAAAATCTCTTTCGGAGAACGCCAGAATCCCTGTTCTGCCTTACAGCCGCAGCCGAGCGCATCAGGAAGCGGTGGTTGCCGATCTTGGCCAAGCGATTGGCTCCCGCATGACAGCCGTTTTCGCGAATGGAAACATCTACAGCCTAACCGTTCCCACGGCTGATTATCAAGTGAAGTTTCGAGTGGATCGCTTGGTCAAACAAGTGCATGCTCAAACGTCTGCTGCGACGAGCTGGATCTATGGGATGGCCGGGGCGTTTGAACTACTCGATCCTAATCGCGAGCGGACGGTAGCTGTGAGGCACTTCAAGTATGGTCGCTCGGAGGTTCTCTCCAACCGTCAGCAGGTTGATGCAGGTCATTTGGTTCACGTTGAAACGATGTGGGCCTTCTTCGGACAGCTGGCGGGGCAATTCTTGGAACCGGAGACGGCCTGGCTCGAAAAGCACGATCTGCAGCCACGCAGCGCGGCTCGTGAGATGAAGACAATTAAATCCTACTTTGATCGTTGCCGATGAATCATACGCGATTGTTCCTTCTGTCCTTGTTTGTTTGGTCTGCGCTGTTCGCCTCGAACGCGGTGGCCCAGATAGCCGAAGCGCGTGGCTCTGGTGAAGTCGTGTACCGAGGCTTTGGGCTGAACGCAGCTAAAAAGCGTGAAGCCTTGGACTTGGCGAAACGTAATGCATTGGCGGGCTATGGGGGCACCCTCCCGGCAGCCAAGCGGCGCGAGTTTTTACAGGTGGAACAGGAGATACTGGACAACCTGGACCGGTACGTTCTTTCGACGACCGTTTTAGACGAGGAAAACGACCGCACCTCGAACCGTTTCACAATAACGGTTCGTGTACAGTTTCAGGCGGGACTTATCGACGAGCTGCTGGCGCAGAGGTCCTCGGCGTTGCAGGTCAGCGAAGACGAGAAATCGTACCTCACCTTTGTCTTCGTCGCCAGGAAGGTTGCGGCCCGGACAACATTTGATCAGCGCCGGACGGTACGTGCGGAAGGCGAATACCGAATTGAAGAAACAGGTCATGCAACTTTGGAGTCGGGCAGTGCCACTGCGGGGGAGGAAACCCGTGAGATGGCGAGTCTCACCACCGGAGGTAGCACCCTCAGCCAGGCGGATCAGCTTCGATACGACGTCTCGAGTGCGATGGAAATCAATTCATCCATGCTCGACGTGTTCAGCACTGCGGGTTTTGCGGTGGTCGAAGCCGAGTTCCTCGAAGAAGAGACGGCAGGTAAGCTCAGCGTGACGCGATTCCGGGAAGAATTCAGCATGGGCGAGGATCTCAGCCCGAAAACGCTGCGGACGGCAGCGACTGGTTGTAAAGAAGTTGATGTCACGTTTCTCGCTGTGGGAACGATGGATGTCGGGATGCCCGAGACGGATCCCACTAGCGGGCTCATCAAGATCTTTGTCTCTGTAAACGCGAAGGTTGTGGACGTGTCGGGGCGCTTCCCAAAGACGGTTGCCAGTATCGGCCCCGTCCAGTTCGCGGGTGCAGGGCCCGACGCTCAAGTGGCCGAACGCAATGCGCTGTCTTTGGCCGGGCGTACCGCGTCGGAGGGCCTTGTGGCCCAGATGCGAGCACGGGACCTCTTTTAATCCACAGCTATATCATGAAAACTAGAATAACGTTAACCCTGCTGGCTTTTGTCACCCTTCTTCCTGTTACCGGCCTCGCCCAATTTGGCGGACTCAAGGTGCCCGTCGGGCAGAAGCCTGCCAGCGAAACTCCGGCCGATGCTCCGAGCGCCGAAGCAATGCAAGAAGAGCTTGTTCAAAAATTCACGGCAGGCGATGCCCTCATCATGGAAGCCAATCGGAACTTTCTCGAGGCCCTCCTGGGGAAAGAGGAAGCGGCAAAGTACTTTGTCGATGCACAGGCGATCTCTGGCGAAGACCTCAGCAAGGGCGGGATCGAAAAGCGAATCCAGGTGACGGAGGCTGCTACCGCAAAGGTACGCGAGCAGCTGGCGCTCGGCGAAGCACTCTCTGCCGAGGCTAAGGTTCAGTTCGCTCAAGGTCTGCTTCCGTACGCGTTGGGGATTCAGCAGACGGCGCAACTGAGCTCGGCCGGAAAGAACTTTGGCAATTCGGCTCAAAATGAAATCAAGAGCGCGGGCATGATGAATGCGGCAAAAGTCCGCGGAAAGTTGGAGGGAGGTCTCTACGTGGTGACGAAGCTGCCAGGCTACCTTAATAATCTCAGGAGCTCGACGGTATCCATATTCGATTTTGCTCGGGACCAGGGAGTCGAAATCCCACCAGACGCCACCGCGGCACTGGACTTTTAGGATCGTTCTTGAAGGTTCGATCCGCTTACCGCCGCCTAATCAAAGATCCAATCGTGAGAACTCGCTGCATTCTGATGCTTTTGCTGTGTCTGAGCGGCACCACTATTGCTGGTGCCGGAGTTGATGTAATTACAGTCACTGTCGAGGGGCGGGGGCCGAGCCTGCCAGAGGCAGTCTCAGCCGGCCTCGCGTTGGCAGTGTCACAAGTGCACGGGATGGAGCTACAGGTGGAAGCAGTGTCTCACCGCAGTGCTCAAGAGGTTGTATCTAATTCAGAGGCGGTGGAAACCTACTCGGAGGAAAGCTCAAGTTGGGTGCGTTCTACTTCGCGAGGCTTGGTTACTGGGTTTTCTATCCTCGACAAGTCGATGGACGGGACCTTCCACCGGGTTTCGCTTGAGGTCCAGTTGCCTCGTCTTCGGGCGTCGGTGTCTACGCAACGAGTGCGGGCTGCTGTAGCGGGATTCTCGAAAGGGAGTAGCGTGAAGTCTTTCGGTGCGGTCCGGCTATTGGAAGATCGAATAGCCATGTACCTGACTCAGACGCGGCGGTTTTCGGTCCTCGACCGGGCTTCGTCAGCTGCGGTCAACAGGGAGAGGGATCGCGTTCGGTCGCCTGACGTGACGCATCTGGAACGAGTTCGATTAGGTCAGGAGTTGGCTTCGGATCTTCTTCTGACGGGCGAACTGGAGCAGTTTGAAGCAAGGCAAGAGAGCTTCACCTTTGGAAGCGGAAGGACCGTTCGGCAATTTTATCCGGAGGGACGCCTTTCCCTGCGGGTGGTGGATGTGGCGACCGGAGAAACGCGTTTCGCCCGGAAGGTGGAGAGATCTATGGAAGCGGTGCAGGACATGGACCAGCGATGGCCGGCTCTACTGGCAGACTCCCTCGCTCAGGAAGCCGTTCGCAGCGTACTGGACGCCATCTTTCCAATCGCTATCCTACACGTCGGATCCGGCTCGGTATACCTCAACACCGGAGGGGATGTCCTGAAGGTTGGCGAGCTGTTGGATGTGTATGCGATGGAAGCGCAGCTTCTCGATCCTTATACCGGCGAACGGCTCGGGCCGATCGAGCATCGAGTTGGGCAGATCCGCGTGCACGCGGTTAATGATAAGCAGGCGGTGGCGGAGATCATCGAAGGCGGGGATGCAGTCAGAGAGGGATGCATCTGCAGGCCCCGCGCTACAACCGGGCCAACGCCCCTGCCGTCGCCGGAATCTTCATCTAGCGCCGGACCAGAACGAGAGTCAGACTTTTCCGAGGGCGTTTGGTAGGCGAGGGCGTGGATAGATTTGTGTGCGGACCCTGAACGACAACTGTTACACAGCGGGATAGGCCCGCAATCGCAGGCAAGCGACTGACGATAGGATGTTTCACCGTCTGATCCGCTTCTTTCAAATATGGCCACTACGCGAATTTCGCGGATCTGCTCAAGGAGTGGCAGCCGCTGGCATCAATGCGGGCTAGAGGGCTAGGCCCATCTACGGTTTCCACTCGTAAGCCCGCAGCGCCGGTCCGAGATCGGGGTCCTTCTCCATGAGATTGCGCATCTCGTCCACTGGTTTTCGGAGGAATTCATTGATGCGGTCGTCGTTATAGTAGGGGATGTCACGAACGATCGAGCGGACGATGAGGGAGGGGTTTGTCGTCCGACGGGTAAAGGACCAGCAGCCGAACCGTGGGACTTTGCTCATGATGTGGGCGTTAAGCCGCCACATGGCATCGGGCTGGAGCTCAAGGTGAATGCGGAAGACGCAGTTGGCGTAGCGGATGGACGTCTTATATTCGCGTAGTGGTGTTTGCATGGAAAGGAGATACTGCGGGGAGAGGGGGCGTACGTGCGTGTAATGCGGGCCGTCTCAAGGTGCCTCGCGAACAATTGGCGGCATAAAATTGGTGAAGGCTCGCAGAGCGCGGCCCTCGGTAGCCGGCGGGGGTATAAAACATCGGCATCGAAGGGTCCGAAACTGGTCATTTTCGACAGTTCTGAATTGATCAGGTCATACTTATCTAGGGGCTCGCCGGAGACCATTCACCAAGTCCCAAAAACAATTAGATCTAGAACATGAAGGAACTTAACCCCGATTAAAATTTCACGGACGAATATGCGACCTTTGGCGGTTTTCGGACGCCTCATCGCGTCCGCCTCGACAAATGAGCACGCCGACAACCCGATGCCGGATTGGAGTGAACAGATTGATATCTATCGGACTGAGACTGGGCGTTTTGTCGCTAGGTGCGCTCGGTCAGTGGTCGGGCAGGCGCGAGAGGTTGAGGCCGAAGTATTGGAAAATGCGGACGACCTTGTCGCGCATCTCTCAGATGGTGAGGAAGTTAAAGGGGTGGTCTTGCGCGCCCTCGAACGGGCGGCAAAGGAGTTTCCTGAGATTGCCGCCGCTCTCGTCGTCCAAGTACCCTGAAGGCTTCCTTCACGCTTGGGGAGCCGCCGGAAGCCCTTCTGGCGGCTCTCTTGTGTGCGCTCGGCAGGGCGAACTTGCTTGGGAGTAATCCTGCATAGAGTCTTTCAATCGCCCGGCAAAGGGAAGGTCTAGCCGAAGGGCAACTGCGGCCGCCGCCCTTCGGCAGGCTCAGGCTCTTTGACGAGGCGGTGTGCTACGTGATCCGTAAGCGGTCCAAATCGACCGTCTTCCGGGCGTGCCGGGGATGAGGTCTGCTCGCTGAATGTAGGACGATTACAGCTTTCTGGAGCGGGGGGTCGGTTGTTTGAAAGTTTACGGACCGTGGCTTGAGTGTGGCGGATTTTTGTCGGTGGGCGTGCCTGTCGCGGTGGCGGTTGCGCAGATGGTTGGAGGCGGGGCGGGACCCGGAAGATGCGACATGGATCGAGGTGGAGATCGGAAGGGCAATAAGCAGGAGGCTTGTGAGGGAGGTGTGCGATGCTGAGCCTGCTTCATCGAAGGTCTTCCTGGCGCTGGAACCGTGCGGCATGCGCAAGAGCTTGAACGAGCTTTATGCGGTGACCCAGCATCGGCTGGGCGAGGTTCCACGGAAGGGGGGCTGTTTTTGTTCACCAACAAGCGGCGCAACCGCTTGAAGATCCTTTACTTCGATGGCAGCGGCTGTGGGGCCTGAGCAAACGGTTGGAGGCTGGAGCGTCCAGTTGGCCAGTTGTATTTCCGGGAGCGAGGATCCCATTCCACCCATGCCGGCCTTTGTCCATCGTTAATATGCCCCGCGTAGGGCGGGAAACCGCAGTCCCCAGTTGTTTTCGCGTCTGCTGGCGATCTTCAGTCTTACCGCAGCCACCGATCCTTGCGGAGGATTCCGAAAAGTAAATTATCGGTGCCGGTGGCGATTGGTCAAGTTAGGCAGAAGAAGTCGCCGGCAGACGCCTTTGAGCCGCCGTCTCTTGCTTTTGCGTGAATGCGACGCAGCGACAGTTACCTCGCGCATTGGCTGAAATCGCTCGCAGAGTGGCCCGGCCAAGGTGGACATAGCCTGTCAGTCCCTAGGGCCGATCTTGAAGTACCCACCGAAGAGCAACTTGACCATCACGATGATGCCAAGGGCATCCACGAGGGTGATGTGGGGAAACCCGAAGAGGCGTGGGAACATGACGTTCCAGAGCGCCCAGAACGGTAGCGCCACCAGTATGGAGCCCAACATCAGGAAGATCGCTGCAAACGCGAAGGCGGCGGCGATTTTCAACCCGAAGTGGGAGTGAGGGTTTAACAGGTTATCCATAAAATGTTTCATCGCGAGAGATACCGGCTCCAGTCGCTTTCCTCGACGCACATTGAGTCCGTAGTGCCGTTTTTGACATTTGCACCGGAAACTAAGATTTCCGACGGCTGAAATCGATCCCTTCGGAGAAAGATAAGACGCCTTCCCGGGCGGACAACAGATCCAGCGCTCCAGTGCGCTGGCGAGGAACAGTTCGATCGGAGGAGTCCAGATTCGGGCAGGAGTGGTTTTCCCGTTAAGGGCGCGGTTGGCTTGCCGAAGGTCAGCTCTCCGTCAGGTTCCATTTTCAACCTTTTCGTTATGCTCGTTGAGCAATGCGATTGAGCCGCTTCCGAACAGCGGCTTCGCTCACGCCGAGTGATTGTGCTACTGTCACTTTGGATGCTCTTTGGACCCACTCGATCAGTTCCTGATCGGCGGGCCACTTCGCACGGTTGTCGAACTTGGTCTTGCGGCGGTGGATTTCAAGTGGTCCGGGAGGGAGGATCTCGAAATACTCATGGCCGCGGGCTTCAGTCTCGAGACCGGCGTAATGGTCGAGGAAGATGGTATCGCCTCCACGGTGGCCCGTCCACTTTCGGCATCGGCCGCAGTCTTGGGTGTGGGCGTATGAATAGGTCGCGAAGGTGTGACGGGCTGCAGAATGAAGGGCGGGCAGACCAGCCAGCTGGTAGAGCAGTCGCCGCCGGGGCCGATGGTTCTTGAGATCCAGCTTCCCCGTGAAACCGACGGATTCAAGCCAACACCAAACAGTATTGGGCAAACCCTCGAGGAGACGGGGGAGTGGCTTGTCGATGCGCTTTGGCTTGGCAACCTCTGCGCGGATGTTGATTCGCCTGTCCGCGAGATGAAAATCACCTGGCCTCATTCGCTCGATCTCGTAGCTCCGGATTCCTGCAAAGTGACCGAGGGCAAGGAACGGGATCAAGGCACTGTCGTTTTCGATGGCGGCCTCGAAAAGCCGACGGGTCTGCTCGACGGTGAAAAACTCGGGTGACTTCGCCTTCACCCGAAGACGTTTGATCGGCTCCACGGGCGAGTGGATGATAAAATGGTGGTCCCGATCCATCGCCCACTTGAACAAGGTTTTGAGGATCCGCAGATGGTTGTTGCGGGTGACTGGATGGGGAATGGATCGCAGAAATGCTTCGATGTCGATCGTCGCGATCGAGGCGAACTTCGCGTCGCCGCACCATTCCTGGAATTTTCCCAAGGTGCTTTTGTGACGGTCCTGAGTCACGAGGGAAAGCGCCTGCCACTCCACAGAGATCCGGTAACTTTCCATGACCTCTGACAGGGCCGACTGAGAGTTGTCGGGGTTGCGGGCGGCCCAAAAGCAGGCGACTTCTCGGAGGTCGCAACCTCGGGCCAACTCCTTTGCTTCCCGATACTCTGCGGTCTGGCTGAGGGTCAGCGTCCCATCGGTTCCGGTGCGAAGTTGCTGCGCTTTTTGGAGTTTTTCCCACGCCTCCGCAGCCCCGCGATTCAGGAAGGTCTTGGTGACTTCCCGGCGAAGGATTCTTCCTTCCCCGTCACGACGGGAGGTCCGCAGTTGGAGGCGGGAGCGAAATTTGCCGTCTTCGGTTTCAGTGATTGCCACATAGGCGAGTATACCCGGAAGGCGCAGAAACTTGAACTTTCGAGGCGGACGGCCCAAGAAAGCAGCAAAGGTGTAGCGTTGGCAGGTCCCTACAAGTCCCTACAAAATGTGTCCGTTTGGGTCCAATTGGGACCGTTTTTGGGCTTTTTGCCCGTCGATCGCGCAGGCCATATTTAACTCTGTATTCCTCCCCAGCCCAGTATTCATGCGGGTTTGAGAATGGTGCGGGCGGGGGGAATCGAACCCCCATCACCAGCTTGGAAGGCTGGGGTTTTACCACTAAACTACGCCCGCGAAGGGCCGCATTTGCGGCTTGAGAAGGGGCAAAATAAGTCGGGTGGTCTCTTGGAGGTCAAGTCTCATCTGATGTGTGACGAATGGAAGGCTGGGGCTCGCGCTAAAGGATTGTCAATCAACCACGCGCTCCGCAGAAATAGGGGAATTTCTTTTTCAGCACGTGATGCGCCCGTGAGCGATCGACGACTGGCAACCTTCCAGAGCAACACACCGTTATGACCTTGATCACTTCTGCCACGCCTTCGAAGCGCTCCGGTCCCTCCCGAAAAAAAGTTTCATTTTGGGAGGGGCAGCGTTTGGCCAAACAGAAGGCTTACGAAAAGCAGGCTCCGAAGAAAAAGATCAAGCTGGACGAGATGACGGTGTTCACCCAGCAGCTGGCGGCGATGCTCGAAGCGGGCCTTCCTCTGGTGGCTTCACTGGAGGCGTTGCAGGAGCAGACTGAAAATCCCGTGTTCCAGATTATCATCCGCAATGTCAAACTGGACGTTTCCAGCGGCACCTCTTTTTCGGATTCGGTGCGGAAATACCCCCGCGCATTTCCGAATCTGTTTGTCTCCATGGTGGAGGCCGGTGAAGCGTCGGGGGGCTTGGCCGAGATCTTGGCCAAAGTGGCGATTTATTTTGAAGACACTGTCAAACTAACGCGGAAGGTAAAAGGGGCGATGACCTATCCCACGGCGGTGATCGGTCTTTCCTTCGCCCTGGTCCAGATTCTTCTTATTTTCGTGATCCCGGTTTTTGCGGAGATGTTTTCCTCGTTTGGGCAGGATCTTCCGAAGCCGACCCAGATGTTGATTGATCTGTCCGCCTTTATGAAGGCGAACTGGTGGATTATAGGGCTGATGGCGATCGCTGCTTTCCTCGGCCTGAAAAAGTTCTTCGCTACGCCGCGCGGCCGTGAAATCAAGGACCAATGGCTTTTCAAGATCCCGGTTGTCGGAGGATTGGTGCAAAAAGTGGCATTGTCGCGGTTCTGTCGGACCTATGCGATTCTGCTGCGTTCAGGCGTTCCCATTTTGCGTTCTCTGGAAATCGTTTCCTCCGCCAGCGACAATACTTACATTGAAGGGGCATGCCGGGATATTAGCCGGCACATCAGCCAAGGTGGGCAACTTTCTGAAATTGTGGCTCAGCGCGCTTATTTTCCTCCGACGGTCAAACACATGGCTCGGGCTGGTGAGCAGACGGGAAATGTCGATGGAATGATGAACAAGATCTCCGACTTTTACGACGCCGAGATCGAAACGACCGTCGAGTCCCTCACTTCGTTGATGGAACCCCTGCTCATCTGTGTACTGGGGGTGGTCATCGGTTCGATCGTGATGGCGATGTTTCTTCCGATTTTCGAAATGGCGAGCGTGGTTGGCAGCTAAAAGCGGCCCCGTCGCTCATTTGCCTTCCTTGCGGAGTCTCTCGACAATCTTGTAATCGGTGTGGGAAACCTTTCCGCGGGCGAGGTGGCGGTCCATCGTCTCGAAGAGTTGCTCCCAATCTTCTTCCGTCGGGCGGTAATTGCGACGTGTTTCAAAACGGCCTTGTTGCAATTGCCATTCCGCTTTTTTGCGCACGAGAGAAAACTCCACCGTGAGACGGTTGCCATCATCATCGCGTTTTTGCCAGCCGAGAGAAAAGGTCATGTCTTGGCTGGCTAACAAAAACGAGCTGAAGCGCAAGGCTTCCGTCTTGCCTTGCGCTTCAGCTCGCCCGGACTTCCCAGAAGTTCCTCGGGAATTGCCTTAAGGATTCCTAATCAGAGCTTGATTTTTCCCCCCGCTACCGTAGCGTGTCTGACGAGGCTTGTATGAGTCTCGCTTGTTCTCGGCTCGTGCGAGCCTCGTTTTAAGGAAAACGAGCCAATGAAAGTGAAATCAAGTAACCTGATCTACGGGCTTCTCATGCTGGGTCTTCCGTTTGCCGCATTGGCGAACGATGAAGTCAAAGCATCTGCTCGAAGCGAATCAGCTGTGGTGGCCAAAGTAGCCAGCACGGAAGATCTCGCGGCGGGCGTGTTGGAAGGCGTCATGGGGACGCAACCAGCACTTGAAGAAGCTCTTCGGGAAACGCTTCGGGCTTGGACTGATGAAGCGGAAGCAGTGCATCGCCTGCGTATCGCGGGAGAACCTGCTCCGTTCGTGGTTCTGGCTCGGAACTAAACTAACTAAGATAAGCTAAATTAGAATACTACAGGGCACCTTCCTTCGCGGGGAGGTGCCCTTTCAATTTTACGGGATCAGACTGACGATTGTGGTACCGGAAGCGCTAGGATCTCCAGTGCGATAGTTGACGTAAGCATCTATCCTGCAACGGGTAGCAACGCCAGGGTGCCTCTCGTTCACGTCCAGCCTTCGGGCTGTTTGGCGGCTTCGGGAACTAACTGTTCTTGAATTGACCCACCAGGGCGCTCACCGTGCTCTTGGCGTCCCCATACAGCATGCGCGTCTTTTCGAGGAAGTACAGGTGGTTCACCAAACCGCTGAAACCGGCACCTTGTCCGCGTTTGAGCGCAAAAACGGTGCGCGCTTCATGGGCATTGATAATCGGCATGCCATAAATCGGGCTGCTGGGGTCATTGGCCGCTGAAGGATTCACGACATCATTGGCCCCAATCACGATGGCTACATCCACCGTTGGCATGATCGAGTTGATCGCCTCCATCTCGGAGAGCTGCTCATAAGGGACGTCAGCCTCGGCGAGGAGCACGTTCATGTGTCCAGGCATGCGCCCGGCCACCGGATGGATCGCATAGCGAACTTCCGCCCCGTTGGCCTCGAGGATTTCGCCCAACTCTTTCACGACATGCTGGGCTTGGGCGACTGCCATGCCATATCCGGGAATAATCACCACGCTGGAGGCGGCTTCGAGCACGTAGTAGGCGTCTTCGACCGATGCCGCCTTCATCTCGCCTTCGACGGTTTCACCGTCCCCGGCGGCAGCTGCTCCAAAACCGCTGAACAATACATTGCGTAAAGTGCGGTTCATCGCCTTGCACATGATCAGGGTGAGGATCAGGCCTGAGCACCCGACCAAGCACCCCGCTACGATGAGCACGTTATTGAGAATGACGAAGCCGGCTGCCGCCGCGGCGAGTCCTGACAAGGAGTTGAGTAGCGAGATCACCACCGGCATGTCCCCGCCTCCGATGGGGAGAACGCCGAGCACGCCCAAGACCAGCGATAGCACGATGATGGCGTAAAACAGCGTCGCGATCCAAAGGGATGCCTCGCCCGAGGGAAGCACAATCAGCCCGATGGTGGCCACTACCAAGGCCGCCGCGACTGAGAAGTTGATCCATTTTTGGCCTCCAAAGACGGTTGCCCGACCGCTCAATTTGCCGCTGAGTTTGCCCCATGCCTGCAGGCTTCCGGTAAAGGTAATCCCGCCGATGGCCATTGCCAGAGCGATTGCAGCGAGGGTGAACGCAGCCGGGACCGAGGATTCCGCGAAGTAGGCGGTGTTTCCGAGGTGGTGAATCTTGGCGAATTCGGCCCAACCGACCAACAAGGATGCCAATCCGCCAAAGCCATTGAAGAGCGCAACCAGCTCTGGCATGGCGGTCATTTTAACCATGCGAGCCGCGACGGTGCCGATTAACGAACCAATGATCAGGCCGCCGGCAATCCATTGATAGTCGAGGCCGCTCTCCAGCAGTGTGGCGATCAGCGCGAGCAGCATGCCGCTTGCAGAAAGCAAATTGCCGCGGCGAGCGGTCTGCGCGCGGCCCAACATTTTGATTCCCAAAATGAAAAGGGCGGAGGCGGCGATGTAGGCGAGATTGACGAGCGTTTCCATGGGGGGAGGGGGGAAAGGGCGAGAATGCGACCGGCTTTCTATTTCTTCGATTTGAACATGGCCAGCATACGATCAGTGACCAGATAGCCGCCGACGACATTGATCGTGGCGAGGACGAGGGCCGCGAGCCCAAGCCATTCGGAAAACGAGCCGCTGTCGGCTCGGACCGCCAAAATTGCGCCGACAACGGTGATACCGCTGATCGCATTCGACCCGCTCATCAGCGGTGTGTGCAGCTGGGAAGGAACTTTGGCAATCAGCTCAAAGCCGAGAAATGCCGCCAAAACAAAGATGAAGAGTAGGAGAATGAGTTCCATCGGGAAAAAGGGTAAGGATGAAAAGGGGAGGGCTTATTTCCGGAATCGCTCGTGAATAATCTCGCCGTTATGGGTCAGGAGGCAGCCTTTGAGGATTTCGTCCTCCAGACGGAAAGCAAATTTGCCGGCCGAAGCATCCCAGAAATGCTCAATAAAGCTGGTTAGATTGCTGGCGTAGACTTGGCTGGCATGAGTGGGAACGTGTGCCTCCAGCGCCCCGTGGCCCACGATACGGACACCGTTGTCGGTGCGGACTTCTTCATTCAGTCGCGTTCCGGCCACATTACCGCCCGATTCTGCCGCGAGATCGATAATGATGCTGCCGCGTTTCATCCCCGCTACCATCTCTGCAGTGACGATTTTGGGTGCTGGGCGGCCAAATAGTTTGGCCGTAGTGATGACTACATCCGCTTGGGCGCAGGCTTTAGCCATACCCTCTTGCTGTTTGCGGATCTGTTCGGCAGTCAGCTCTGTGGCATAACCTTGAGTCGTTTGTCCTGTGTCTCCCAGGTCGATCTTTACGAACTTGGCTCCCAGCGATTTGACCTGTTCCTCAACCACCGGGCGGGTGTCAAATGCCTCGACCCGCGCACCGAGCCGTTTGGCGGTGGCAATCGCTTGCAAACCGGCGACACCGACGCCGATCACGAACACTTTCACCGGAGAAATGGTGCCCGCAGGCGTCATCATCATCGGGAAAATCCGGGAAAGTCGTTCGGCGGCATGGACGACCGCATAGTAGCCAGCAAGGTTTGCCTGACTGGACAAGGCATCCATTTTCTGAGCGAGGGTGGTGCGGGGCATCATCTCCATTGAGACTGTGCTGACTCCCTGTCGTGCCAGGGCTTCCATCAATGAGCCCTCTCGAAAGGGATCCAGAAAGCTGACGTGTAACGAACCCCGTTTGAGGAGGGCTACTTCTTCCATCGGTGGACGGCGAACCCGCAGGACCATGTCCGCCTCGGCCAACGCAGTCGTCCGATCTGTTACGAGCTGTGCCCCGGCCTCCGCGTAAGACTCATCCGAATGTTCTGCGGCCAAGCCAGTGCCCGCTTCCACGATCACTTCTGCGCCCAAGGCTGCCAGCTTTCGCACGAAATCCGGAGTCAGCGCTGTCCGCGTTTCCGGGGGAACTTCCGATGGAGTAAATATGCGCACGATCCATTCGCTTATTTTCTGGGCAGGGTCGGGGCAAGTTGAATCGGGGCAGTCGATGCATTAGGGCGGTGAGCCGCGGGAATTCCCCTTGTCTTCAAAACGGGGTGCGTCACCGTCTGCAGAAAGATATGTGGAAGCGGAAATGGAGCCTCTGGATAGGCTTGCTGCTGAGTGGCGCAGCCAGTGCGTCCGCTCAATCGGAGTCGACGGCGGTGCCGTTGGTGCCGGAAGGGCAGACGGAGCGAATGGATTCAGTCGAACCGGCGTGGCGTTGGCGTCAGCTCTCGGGAGATGCCGCTTTGGCCGAAGGATTTTCCGCCCTCGCGGCCAGCCTTTACCGTGAGGCTCTGGCGGCACCAGGCATGAGCCCGGATGGCAGGGTGGCGATTCGTCTCAATCTTGTGACGGCTTTGCTTGCCAGCAATCAGCTCCCGGAAGCGGAGACTGTATTATCGCAAATTGAACCAAGCAGTGAGAGCGAACGGCAGCAGAAACAACTACGGTCAGCTTGGCTGGCTTATTTGAAAGGAAATCCCCAATCGGCAGCAGAGAAACATGCGGCGCTGGTCTCCAATGCCGTGCCTCCTGAGGATCGCCCATGGAGTCTTCTGCTGAATGCCCTTCTGCGGCATGCTGAAGGCGATTTTGAAACGGCGAACGAACGCTTTGCCACAGCCTTGGCGGAAGCGCCTACTGAAGGCCTGCGGGATCACTTTGAACTGCTTCGGTTGCGGGGTGAACTTCTGGCCGGCAAGACCAGCGAAGAGGTAGTGTCGGAACTGCGGATGGCGACCCGGGCGATGCGTGGACGCGTCGGTGAGGCTGAGGCCGCCCGTTTGTTGGCTGTGGCACTCGCCCGTTTGGGGCGTACGGACGAAGCACTGACCGTTATTGACGAAGAGCTTCAGAGGCCGGGCATTATCGATACAACCCGGCGCTTCGATTTTCTCCTGCTGCTGGCTCTGATTTCGGGAGACGATTCGGGCCGTGGGCGACTCTCTCTGGCGCAGATCCTGACTGGAAGTGCCCCGGCGGCTACACAGAGGGTGGCCTTGAACTTATTATCGCGAGCGCCCTTTCAAGGTCGTTACCGCGCCGAATTTCTCAGCTTTCTCGGGGATTTGATTACGGCGCCAGAAACCTCGGCCATTCTGGACGAACTTCTGGGACTGCGTGCGCTGCTTCGAGCGGCCGATGGCAATTTTGATGCGGCAGAAACGGATGCGACCCGCCTGATTGAGCAGTTTCCCGGATCTTCACTTTTTGATGAGATGCATCGCTTGCTGGCGTATGTGAACTGGAGTCGTCAGCCACCTCGCTATCGAACGGCAGCCAGTCATCTCCATCGGCTGCGCAGCCTGATTTCAGATCCTGCGGAGCGGGCACGGCTGACCGTGTTGATGGGCGATTGTTATTTTCTTAATGGGGATTACCTCAATGCCTCCGATGCTTACGGAAGCGCATTGCGTGATCCTGACATTGATCAGCGCGGTGCCATTCTTTTTCAGCGGATATTGTCAGAAGTCCGCGCGGGTCGACTTGATGTGGCGACGCGCATTCTTGATGAGAGCGGGGATCAGGTAGCGCTCGACGCGATCCGGCGCTGGCAGGCAGAATGGAATCTTCTCGATGCACGTCGGGATGCCGGACAAGTGGAAGACGCTTTTCGCCGCTTGCGAGCGCTTTTGGATCGGCGTGATGCCCATGCGCTGCCGCCGGAACTTGAGGTGCGGATGCGCTGGCTGGAAGCCCGACTTACTCTTGAGGCCGGACGTCCCAGTGAAACGCCCGCGCTGGTTGATACCTTGATGGATCGGGTGGGGGCAGAACCGGGGGAAGTGCTTTCTGCCGGAGATCGGGCGGCTGTGCTCAGCCATGCCTTGCTCCTTAAAGGCGAGGCATTGCTCACGCTGGGGCAACGGTCGGAAGCCTTAAGTGTGTTTGGTGAATTGCGGACCCGATTTCCTGATTCAGGGCCGGATATGTTGTCTTATCTCATTGAAGCCCGCTTGGCGGCCGGGGAGAACAGCATCGTCGACGCGCAGTCGACGCTCATCAACCTGGCGGATCGTTTTCCCCAAAGCCGTTATGCGCCGATCGCTTTATGGGAAGCCGCCTTGCAGGTGGAGCAGCGGGGGCTGGACAGCAGCTTTCGAGAGGCCATCGGTATTCTCGAGCGACTGCTCCAATCCTATCCCAATGACTCTTTAGCCTACTATGCGCGGCTGAAGCAGGCCGATTTATCGCGGCGGCTTAACGACTTTGGAACGGCATTGGTTCTCTACGAGCGTTTACTCGCACGGCATCCGGACCATCCCGAACGTTTCCGGGCCGAGCTGAGCCGGGCTGATTGCTTGTTGGCGCGCGGCAGTGCGAGCACCGACAGCCTTGCGGCGGCGTCCGTGGTTTACGAACGTCTCTTGCTCGATGTCGACGTTCCGCTGGATGCGCAGATGGAGGCCGGGTTCAAATGGGGCGTCTCGTTGATGCAGCGCAACCTTTCGGAGGGTGCCCGCCAAGCGTTCTACACCGTAAAGCAGCGGGGGCTCGATGATCCCGAGCGGGCTGTCCGCCTCGGCGCTCAAGGTCGCTACTGGATGTCACGGGCGCTGCTTGAATTGGGTGCTTCCGAAGAATCTCAGAAGAATCTCCCGGGATACGCGAACGCCCGGAAGATCTATCAACAGCTGATCGCATCAGGTCTTCCCGGGCGGGAAGTGGCTCGAAATCGCTTGCAGCGGCTGGATTCGCGCTCCGGTTGAGAGTTGCCAGAACAAGGAACATTTTCGAAATGTCAGCGCATGCACTGGTTTGACTTATCCCTCATCGAACGTGGAGGGCCCATCATGTGGGTCTTGCTGGTGCTCAGCATCTTCGGGTTTATCGTGTTTCTGGAGCGTGCGCTTTTCCTGCACAAGACGCAGGTAAAGACGGACCAGTTCCTCACCGGGATTAAAAATAATCTGAAGAACCGTCGCCTGATTGAGGCATTGACGGTTTGTGAGACGGTTCCCGGACCGGTCGCCAGCGTCGTGAAATCTGCCCTGCTTCAATACGGAGAGGGAGAAGATCGCATGCGCATGGCGGTCCAGGCGGCGGCTTTGGTCGAGATTCCCATTATGGAACGCCGGATCAATACCCTCGCAGCGATTGCCCGGGTGGCTCCGCTTCTCGGGCTGGTTGGAACCATTCTCGGGCTCACTCAGGGCTTCTTCGCAGTGGAGGCGTCGGCAGCGTCTGCTTATCCCACATTCGGCTCCCTTCTCGGAGGCTTGGCGGAAGCGCTCCTGACTACGTTGGCTGGGCTGGTGCTTGCGGTGATGGCGCACTTCTCCCATCACTTTCTGCATGGCCGCGTGCGGGCATTGGTCAATGACATGGAATACGCGGGTCATAACATCATGGAGTTCATGCTCTTTGATCTTCCTGCTCAAGGGGCGGACGATGCGGAATCGGACGAAAAACGGGAGGGGACGGATTCCCTGTCTGCGACCTCATGAACGCGCCTCCACTCTCCGTAACCCAACCCCTTGGCCTGCGGCAGTTCATGCGTACTCAGCCGTCAGTCGGCTTTGATTTTATTTCGCTGCTCGATTTGATCGTGATCGCGATTCTTTTGGGTTTCAATGGCTCGAATTTTGTTTTTGCGCCGGGTGCCGAGGTGGAGTTGGCGCGGACGACTCATCCGGAATTGGGTGGCCAAATGGCGTCTGTCGTGCTGACGGTCGGACGAAATGACGCCTTGTTTTTTGAAGGCCGCAAGATCTCGGTGCACGATCTGCCAGCACGACTGAAACGGGCCGCTGCAAGCTATGAAAATGAACCGGTTCTCTTGCTCAAACTGGACCGGTCGCTGGATCTTGAGACGGTTTTTAATCTGATGGATAGCGCGCGTGAGGCGGGATTCCAGCGCGTGCAGCTGGCCGGTGAAGAGGCGGAAGGACAGAGCTCTCTTCTGCCATGAGCCCTTCCGCTCCGGAAATGGAACCCACTTCTTTGGCCCGACGGCGCGGCGGCTTGCCCACTGCGATCGCCGTTGCCGCAGTGGGATTGGCGGTCCATGCCGTCGTGTTCTTTTTTGTCTCCATTCCGATCGGCGAGGGGCCTTCCACGCTCAAAACCGTTCCTTTTGCGCGCTACGCTGAACCGCCGGGAGCCGACAGTGGTTTGCTTCAAGAGCAGTCGGCGTTGCTCGATTCACGCCCCCTGTTTGTGCCGACCCGCTGGAATGTAGCCAGTTCGCTTCAGGATATCGCACGCCTGAGGGATGAAGCTGAACTATTCGCTCCCTATCCACCGGTCGTGCGCCTGCAGCCTCAGGGCTGGGCTCCGCAGGAGCGTCCCGCTGCAGTGGCCGATGCCTCCATCGAGCAGCTCCTGCTCAATGATGCCCTCCACCCCCTGCTTGGTTTTGGGCAGCGTCAGGATCCCGCTTCCGCTGATCCTCTGGAACCGCGTGTGGCCTCTGTTTCGGTGGAGAATCTCAGTGGGGAGCCGAGCCGCCGGGTCTTCGCTCTGCCCCAAATTTCCGACGCGCAAGTTCCCGTTCGTCTCTGGGATCCGCTGGTTTTTTATGTGGAGATCGATCCACGTTCGAGCGGAGGCATTCCACTGCGTTCCAGCGGGTCCGGCATCGCGGAATGGGACCTCGCCCTGATGCGTTATCTTGCCTCACCCGGCTTCCGACGCCAGCTCGCGCCAGGATACTATCGCGTGATCATCGGTCCCTGAGGCAGCGTGGGCGGGAGGGAAACGAGCCGTTGGCGGAAAACCCCTTGCGGGAATACGGCCCGCGAGTTGTGCTGGCGGCTTCCTTCGTTCATCGTGAACCCTTCTTCTATGCACGCCGATCGTATCACTGCCTTTTTCCTGGGGACCGACGCTGACACTGTGGAACGGTTGCAACCTCTCTTGCAGCAAGCCTGCCCGAGTGCAGACCTGATCGCCTGCGATCGGGCTGGGCAGGCGGTGGACGCTGCCCGTAGACCCCCCGAGATCCTGATCTTGGGGAATTGTTCGGCGGAAGACCGGGAAGCAGCGGAAGCAGCGGTAGATGAAGACGGGTTGCCCCGCTGGGCGCTTTTTGATCTTCGGCCATACGGAGACATGGATGAAAGCTGCGTCCGCCTCTCGCTGGACGATTCGAGCGACACCATCGGCCGCATCCTGAAGGTGGGTTTGGAATCTCATCGGCTTCGGCGGCAGAATCTGCAAATGACAAGCGATTTCAGGTCTGTCAGCCGGCGCATGTGTCACGACCTGCGCACTCCTTTGTCCTGCATTCAGACCGTCTTGTCGGTTCTTGAAATGGGTGGTGGCGCAGGTCCGCTCCCTCCCACGTTAGTCGAATCGGCGTCGACCTCTACCCAGGAGCTCGCCCGAATGATTGATCAATTGGCAATGCTGGGACGGACTTGGGGCGCCCCGTCCGCAAATGCCTCAGTCAACGTGCAGGAAACTTTTGAAGAAGCTTCGCGCAGTATCGCCCGGCGTTTTTCCGTTGATGCGGTGGCGATCCACGCGGCTTCCAGCTTTCCGGCGGCCAGTGGTGTTTTGATCTGGGTCGAATACATCTGGGAAACCTACTTGGCCTACGCATACCAGCAATTGCCGGAGGGAGAACAGATCGAGGTCTCGTCTGAGGAGACGAACGCGGGGCATAAACGGTTTACCGTAACGATTCCAGGTGCTGCCGGCGTTGCATCGGAGCTCAGCCGGGCATTTTTGCCATTTCACCTCCTTGCGGATCAACGGGGTCGGGGGCGGGTTGATTTTGCGCTTGTGCAGCGCTTTACCCGTTTGATGGGGGGCACCTGCGGAGCCGAGGTAGAGGGAAGCGCGGCGCGTTTATACTTCTCCCTCCCGGCCTGACGTGACTCATTAATAACAAGTTCGATTTCTCCGATCGAGCCGTGTGATTCGCTTCGTTTAGCGCTCTGGTTGGAAGCGTTATGGTTAGGTCTCCTTTCCCCCCGTCGGGCTTGCTTGAAGCCGCCTGCATTCGATCGCTTCAGGAAATGCTGAACAACGAGAGAGTGGGGGCTATTTCCCGTATTCTTGAGCCAAGCGCGGGCGGATCGCCTCAAAGGCTCGGCAATAAGGCCTCACAGGCTTGGGGCCAGAGCCCCGGGAAGAAAGCGCTATCTGCTTATCGATTTGTGAGGTTTAGCCTCCATGTCGCGTAGTAGAGCTGCTTATGCGGCTTTGTTTTCTATTCATTTTGCAACTTGGCACTGGCCGCATGCAGGCTCCAATGTAATTTTTACCTATTCGGTTTTCGACGGATTAGTGACTAACAATTAGAGGATGAGGCGGTTGAATGTTTGACGATAATCACGAGCCGTTAGACCTGCATTTCCTTTTAATGCGAAGCGCGAGGATCGCAGCGGCGCTATGGACTTTTCGAGGTCATGGAAAGGATTTGTGGGCATGAAGCGACTGTTGCTGATTGACGGCTCAGATGCTTACCGTGCTGCCTGGTCCTCGTTGTTTGCCGACCGAGGGGTTGAAGTGGTTGCAGCCCGGAATGGATGGGAGGGCCTTTCCTGTTGGTCGGATGAAGGCCCGTTCGACGCCGTGGTGGTTGATGTTTATCTTCCGGGAAACGACGGGATCGCGGTGATCGAAACCATTTCCGAAACAACGACTATACCTGTGATCGCAGTGGCCGAAGCACGGCAGAGCGGTATTGATCTGTTGCCGGCCGCGACTGTTTTGGGTGCGACTCGGGCCTATCGAAAGCCGATCAGTAGCGAGCTTTTATGGCGGGAGCTCTGTTGGTTGACAGGAGGAACAGCCGGAACCGCGGTGGAACGGATGGCTTGTCCTGATATTTCGATCCCGGTCGAAGCCACTGCTGGTGGAGGATAGGGGCGGAAGGGATTTGCCCTCCCGCCCCGTGTGCTTCTCTTTTCTCAGGCGGGGTGTCCTGAAAAGGCGATGTCAGGTCCACCCGTTGGAGGCGCGGCGGCATCCGTGTTGCCAGAGCGACTGGAACTTGGATGCAGCAACCATACAGGTTCGGACAGATGAAGAAGTGATGGCGATGGAACCTTCTCGCCAGCGGGGCCGGCTTCTGGAGCGATGGGCGGGGCTGTGGTTCCTTGGCAGGAGATCCAGTAACGAATACGGTTTTGCCAGCGGGGCTTGATCGCCCATTGCGGGAGTGGATGCTCCCATCAAGTGGCGGATGGCCTGAACTTCTTCGACGGCGGGTTGGTTGAAAAACAGGGCGAGGTTGCGCAGCGCACACCGTTTGAGGGTGTCGGTATCGACGCCCAGCGTCTGGCTTTGAGACCACAGCCGCGCAAACTGCTTGCAGATAGTGTGTTGGGCGATGAGGACGTCAGCCTTCAGCGGCTCCATCGGGTCCTTGTGCAACAGGGGAATGAACTTGGACCCGCGCTGTTCGTAGGCGATCGTCTCCCCGTGGTCTGCAATCGCAAACAGGTCACTGATCAGGCCACGACAGCGAAACAAGGTTCGGACCGGGTGTTGTCGGGGAAAGCGCTGGTCATCAATCGCAAATCCATGAGCCGGACCCGCCTCCGCAAAATCGACATGCTGTTCGGTCAACCCAAGGTAGTAACCTTCCACTTCTCCCCGCCAACCCGTGCTGCGGAGAACGGTTCTCAATGCTTGTTGCAGCTGTCCAGACCAGCCAATGCGGACCAAGGCCCATCCGCGCGGGTTCGTCAGGCCTTCCTGCTCAAGATAGGCCAGCATCGGACCGCGTCGCTCGGCCGCCTTTTCAGCAATCAAGGTCGCCACCGGCAGGTGTTGCAGAAAACGCCGCATCACGTCCAAGTCGGTGCCATACAAGGGCGAGTCAACCTTTTCGCTGAGCTTGAATTGATAGAGCCAAGGGCGGACTTCTTCCGGCGAAATCTCTGTGCGTCGGAGAATCTCCCGGGGCGAGAAAGCGGTGCCCGGGGGTATCAGCCACTCGAGCATTCTTTCCGGATGTTCGCTCAACGCAGGCAACATCCACGACTGGTGCCCACCGTAGAGGTAACGCAGCTCGATGCCTTCATGCGGAAGTTGTTCCGCGATCATTTTCAGGATCTGGCCATCCGGTGCCACGAAATGAAGCGTGTGGAGTCCCCGGCGGCGCGCATCCGTCAAAACCTGCTGCACGAAAGCGGTGAGCAAGGGGGCGACCACATTGGCAAAGATCGCGTTCACTGCTGGATGAGCCGGACCTCCGGCGGTGAGCCGCGTGTTGCGCTGGAGCGCCATCACCACAGATGCCAAATAGGACCGGCCGTTCACGGTGATCGCATCCGGTAATTCGTACCGATTGGGTAATGCGCCCGGCAGCGTCTTGTAAGTGCCCCGCAATCGGCGCACGGCCGTCCGCTCGGCGGGGTTCCCATTTCCGTAATGGATCCAATTCGCCGGTTTGACCTGCAGGTTCTTGAGTAGGCGGTGAAATGCACGGCGTGCCGGAAACTCGGCACCCATTTCATGACTCAGGCAGATGTGGTCATCCGCCTCAATCAGTCCGAAGCGTTCCAAGAGCCGACTAACTGCGGTGCGGGGCATCGGGGTTGAAGCGACAAATACGATAACTGCTCCAGACTCTCTCAGCTTCGAGATCAATGCGTGCGCACTGCGATGGCAGATGGCCTGATCAAAATGAAAGCGGATTTCCGCCAGCATCAGCGCGGTGGGATCTGTCATCCATGACGGAAGCACCCGCATCTCCGCATAGATTTGCTCCAAACTCGGGGCCACGCCGTGCTTCATGATGGCACGGCGTTCCCCGAGGATGCGCTGACGATGGATCACCTGCCCCAAATCCGGGCACCCTGAATCGTCCGCAAACTTGCGGCAGAAATGCTCGAGAGCGGCTTGGCGGCTGATGTGCCGCATCCCGATGCAAGTGTCCAGGATCGATATGGAGACGGTGTGCTGCTGCATGCCGCAAGAAAGCGTTCGAGAAGGCTCACGACGAGCCGGGTGAGGAGCATAGGACCGCTTGGGCAGTCCGAGTGGTTTTAATTAGGCAACTTCCAGCGCGCGAAGACCTTCCGTACTCAGCCGGTCACGATCGGCTTTGGTCATGATTTCCACCAGCCGTGCAAACGTGGTCCGTGGTTTCCAGCCGAGCATCTTTTTCGCCTTGGCTGGATTTCCGATGAGGAGGTCAACTTCGGTTGGGCGGAAATAGCGTGGACTGACTTCAACCAAAGTCTTTCCGGTGCGGCGGTCGATGCCCCTTTCGTCGACGCCTTCCCCTTCAAATACGATGGGAATGTCCAACGCGGCAAACGCATGTTCCACAAATTCACGCACCGTGTGGGTTTCGCCGGTTGCGAGCACATAGTCGTCGGGGGTGTCCTGTTGGAGCATGCGCCACATCCCTTCGGTGTATTCGGGGGCGTAACCCCAGTCGCGTTTGGCATCCAGATTTCCCAAGACCAGCTTGTCCTGATAACCGGCCTGAATCTTGGCCGCTGCCATCGTTATTTTACGGGTGACAAAGGTTTGGCCGCGGCGGGGCGATTCATGGTTGAAGAGGATGCCGTTGCTCAGGTGGAGCCCGTAAGCCTCGCGGTAATTCACGATGATCCAATAGGCGTAGAGCTTGGCGACCGCATAAGGCGAGCGTGGATAAAACGGCGTCTTCTCATCCTGAGGCACGGCTTGCACCTGCCCATAAAGCTCGCTGGTCGACGCCTGATAAAAACGGCACCGCAGGCCCACCTCTTTGATCGCATCGATGAAGCGCAACGTTCCCACCCCATCGGCCTCAGCGGTGTATTCCGGCACTTCAAACGATACCTTTACGTGGCTTTGCGCCGCGAGGTTGTAGACTTCGTCGGGTTCAATGCGGTCGAGCAGTCGGTTGAGATTGCTGCTGTCGGTCAGATCTCCGTAGTGCAGGTGAAGGCACTCGCCCATGATGTCCGGATTGTTGAACAGGTGATCAATCCGGCCGGTGTTGAACGAACTGGAACGGCGAACAATGCCGTGGACCTGATAACCCTTTTCAATGAGTTGTTCGGCCAGATAGGAACCATCTTGCCCGGTGATGCCGGTGATGAGTGCGGTTTTCATGTAATGCGCTTCGTGTTAGCTGTGTAGTTTGTGTAGTAATTGAATTAATACGCGTTCTTGCCGGCGCGAAACGTCCGGAAGAGAATCGCGATGTCAAACCAGAGACTCCAGTTTTCCATGTAGTGCAGATCGCAGAGCACACGCTGGGTCAGGTCTGTGTCCCCGCGCCATCCATTGACTTGAGCCCAGCCGGTAATACCAGGCTTCACATAGTGGCGGGCGTTGTAGTGGGGGATGTCGCTCTTGAATTTCTCAATGAGCTCCGGACGTTCGGGGCGCGGCCCGACCAGGGTCATTTCCCCATGAAGCACGTTCCAGAATTGCGGCAATTCGTCCACGTTGAGCTTGCGCATCAGGCTGCCGATCTTGAGCCGGCGGGGATCGTCCTCGCGGGTCCAACCTGCCTGTCCTTCGACTTCAGCATCAAGCCGCATGCTCCGGATCTTGATGATCTCGAAGAGTCGTCCATGGCGCCCGGTGCGGACTTGCCGATAAAAGACCGGGCCGGGCGACTCGCGGTAAACCAAATAGGCGAAAACGGCGATGATCGGCGCACTGAGCACCAATCCGATACTTCCGACCACGATATCGAACGCACGTTTGACAATACGATTCAACGGATTCGCCAAGGGTAGCTGGTCCACGCCGAGCAAGGGAACGCCTCCAATGAAATCCGTGCTCAGGCCGGACAGCAGGACGCGGAAATTTGAAGGAATCGCTTTGAAGCTGATCATCTGGCGCTCGCAGATGGAAGCGAGCCGTCCAAAAGATTCCTTGTTGGTGTCAATCTCCGCGCCAATCACTAGATCCACGCCATAGCGGCGGATGATGTCTTCAAATTGATCAAAAGAGTTAAACCGCCGCACCTCGTCGGGCGGGTTGGATTCGAATGGATGATTGGCCGAAGGAATACAACCGACGATCCGGTAGTCGGTCGCCGTATCGATGCGCAGTGCCTGGTAGAGGCGTGCTGCCTGTTCATTCCAGCCAACCACCAATACACGATGGCCAAGGATTTCTGCCGCCGCACTGTTGCGAATAAGGTAGGTGAGGAGGCAGCGCCAGCCGATCAAAAGTCCCAAAGCGAGTACCGTGGAAAAGACCACAAACATCCGGGAAATTCCCGGCCCCAGCCGGAGAATCAACGCGAGGGCGAGAAATGCCACCGCCCAGGTCAGAACCGCGTTGGCTACAGACCGCAGCGCCGCGGAAGGCCGAGTCAACCCCGGCAGGGCGTAGGCGTTGCGACTGAGCAGAAGCAAGAGCAAGGTGATCCCCCCGAACGCCATGACGCCTGCATATGCTTGAAACCCCTGCGTGTAAGTTTCGTAACCCCCTAGCACCGGGAGAATATCGGTAAAGAACCGCAGGTAGAATCCCGCCAACAGAGCCGCCGAAATGCATGCCGCGTCTCCTAGCAATGCCAGAAGGGCAAAGAGGGAGCTGACGTAGGCCTGATCCCGGTGCCGATGGTAGGCGCGTTGGAGCGATATTGGATGGGATGTGGGGATCCCCTGCTCAAAGGATACGCTTGCTGATGTAGACATGACTTTTCGGTTCGTAGTTGGACTCGTAAGGCTTCAGGCGTGGGGCGTCGCATAGGTGTGGTGGGAGCTTGTTACCGAGGGGGGAGTAGGGCGCAGGCGGTGGGCGAAGGCGTGGACGCGACGCCCGAGGACTGCTTGGGCATAGGAAAATGCAATGCGGCGGCAGCTTGATCGGTTGGAGAAGTGGGACTCTGCGACCATCCGATGCTGGGCGCAGGGGGCAAAATGGCCGCGACGCACCCAGGTATTGATGGCGCCGGTCAGGCTTTCCACGTCTCCGATCTCGGCCCAGGAAAGTTCGCTCAACGGGTAGTCGCGCAGGTAGAGATTTCCTTCCGCTTTCGTCAGAATAAGAGGGAGGCCGGAAGTCATCGCCTCGAGGATAACGTAAGACATGCCTTCGTAGCGGGAGGCCATCACAAACCCATCCATCAGACGGTAAGCCGGTGCCGGATCGGAACTATAGCTGTCTTGGTGCACCCGATCGGCAACGCCAGCCTCGGCAAGGAGGTGTTTCACTTCTTCAATCAAGTCGGCATTGCCCTTCCACCCGAGGTGATAGAAGTGCAAGCGGGGATTGGCGCGCAGGGCGCGGGCGACAGCCTGATAAAGGGTCAGAGGATCTTTTTGCGCATTGGCGCGTCCGACGGTTCCCAGCACAATCGCATCTTCGGGAATACCTCGTGCCCGCCGGAGTTCCGCCTTTTCCTTCGGCGTCGCCGGGCGAAACATCTCCGGGTCCACCCCATTCGGAATGATCCGCAAACGCTTGCGCTGAATGTGGAGGCGTTCCCGCGCAAATCGGGCCTCGGCCTCGTTCAAGCTGATGCTGATCCCGAAATGACCCGCGGCCCATTCGATTGCATTGAACAAAAACGCCCGCGCAGGATGTCCCTGCGGATCCGCACCGTAATAAGCATGAGGAGTGTAGAGCAGCGTCGCGTCCTCGCCCAACAGCCTCAGTGCCCGGACCAGGACCCCGGCTTTTGAACTGTGAGCATGGATGACAACCGGTTTGTATTGCCGGGCAAAACGCCGCAAACGCAGGAGCGCCCGGATATCGCCGGCGCACGGAGCGTTGCCCACCTCCAGATCGAGCGTGGCTCCGCCCCGCGCCTCAATCTCTTCGACGAGGCGATCGAGATCCGCGCAGCGACGCGCAGATGAATACGCAAGGTCTACCCGCGCGCCCCCGTCTAGGAAATAGCGCGCGAGCTGCTCGACATGACGGAAGACGCCATCCACACCGGGTTCGCTGACGAGGAGGATCCGCTCGCCGACAAGAGACGGCGGTAAAGGACCTCCAGGCGCTGATGGTGCGGAGGCGTGAGTTTTTGGCGTTGCCAGAACCATGCGTGCGCGCGCCGTCCGAAGGTGTGCGCGACCTGGGGGTTGCTCAATTGAGTTAGCTTCTTGCATAGGTCGTTGACGTTTCCTGCTTTGAAATGAAGGCCGTTGTCACCGTCGTGCACGTATTCCGTGGCGGCGGTGCAATCGGACACAATGACCGGAATCCCGTTTGCCATCGCCTCAAGCACAGTCAGGCCCTGGGTTTCATACCAGAGCGACGGGAAGACGAGGCAGCGGGCCTGCCGGAGTTGTGAGACCACCTCGCCGTGCGGCAGCCAGCCACGGAATGAGGCGTCCGGGTAGTCTCGCTTTAAAAGGGGGGACAACCCGCCGTCCCCGATGAAGATAGCGGGTTGTCCGGTTTTTGCTGCTGCCGCTCCGAAAATTTTAGGACCCTTCTCAGCCGACATCCGGCCAATAAAGACGCAGGCATCGTGGCTGGCGGGTGAAGCTGGTTCACACGGCGGCACATCGATCGGGTTTTCAACGACCTCGAGCGGTGTTGCTGGCGGCAAATAGGCGCGGAGCCGGTCGGCTGCGAAATGGGAGACGGGCACAAACAGATCGATCTTTTCGAGCGCCCGCCAGTGACGGTTCTGGAGCCAAGTCCGCGCCACCCGCCATGCTTTGTGGGCATGGCTTCGCGAGTCGCAAGCCGTCCGCAGGCAATCCGCGCTCAACGGTGTCTTGGTGCAGACACACTGGCTTTTGTGATTGATGAAGCCACCGTTAGGGCACGCAGCAAAGTAATCATGCAGCGTCAGCACTGACTTGAAACCGGCTTCTCTCGGGACCGTGAGGATGGCCGGGGAAAGGGCCTTGGTCCAGCTGTGCAGGTGAACCACCGTGTCGTCGGGCGAATAGCGCCGCAGCAAATCATGGAGCGCTTCGCAGGCAGCGGTGTTCCGCAACCCACGGACCGCCGCACGCACGCGTTGCGGATCCTCGATTACGTCCTTCTGGTCCAGACAAACAACCTCCACCTCGCTGGCGAGTAACGTTTCATCGACCGGTCCGATGGCGGCAAAGAACGTCACACGATGGCCCTCGCGGGCAAACGCCAGCGCCTCGGAGATGGCCACGCGGGCGACCCCTCCGTTGATGGTAGCGTTGTCGTTTACGAGGATGATGTTCATGCGCTGCGCTCCTCAAAGGAAAGATTGCGGAGGAGGGATGCCTCGCGGAGACGGGTGAACCAAAATGGCAGGCAGTTCATCCGTCGCCGCTTGGAAAGTGCATGGAGCAATTTGTCCGGTTGTTGCCGCAAGAGCCGGGCGTAAAAGCGCAGCCCTCGCGCTCCCAGCACCATTTCGGTCGAGTCGATAAAGGACTCCACGCGCCGGCGTTGTTCGACAGTGAGTTGGCGAAATTCGGGTGTTGTTTGCAGCTCGCGAAGCATCTGCACTTGCATTCGGAGCTCGTCCCGGTAGCGGCTGAAGCGGGCGTAAGAGGTCGTCGCTCCCAACTCCGAGGCCGTCCATGCCGCCAGCTCATCGTCGATGGTGCAGGTATCACAGAGCAGGGAGGCGCGCAGCCACCAACCCCAGTCGCCGACCGGCCCGAATTGCGTCGGAAAACCTCCGGTCTTTTCAAATACGCTGCGGCGGAAGAGACTCCCGTTGCAGACCATGGCGGGATACATGAAGAACAGCGTGAAGAAAAAGTGGCTCTCACGTGGCCGCCGGACGCGTCGGCCCTTTTCCCACCCGTAGAGGGCACGGTAAACCGGGTGTTCACTACCGCGGTAGAGGACGTTTCCGTGATCATCGACCGCGCGATATTGGGTGCTGGCGATATCCGCTCCGGTCTGGTTCAAGGCTTCCACGCACCGGGCGTAAAACGTCGGATCCTCGAAATCATCCGCAGTGGCAAAATGGATCAAGTCTCCGCGCGACTCTGCGATGCAGCGGTTCCAGGCATCGTAGAGACCGGGAGGATTCTGCACGCTACGGATACGCTCGGAGGGGATTCGTTCGCGCAGGTATTCGACCGTTCCGTCGCTTGAGGCGGTATCGACATTGACCACTTCCCAGTGCGGATAGGTCTGCGCGAGCAGCGAGCTCACTCGGCGCTCGAGCACAGCCCGGCTGTTCTTCGTCGGAAGACAGACGGAGATCGTCGGCTGGTGCTGGCTGGCAGCGAAAGTGGCTGTTGTCGGATTCATTAACCAAATAAAATTTTACGGTCCGTGCAGAGCACCGGCACCCCGGTCTTGAGGGCGATCAGGCGCGACTGACTGAAACTGCTTTCCACGAAAAACTTCGGGCGAAGTCGGAGAATCTGTCGGACCTTGTTTCGGGCGAAGCCGTTGCACCGAAGGCTTTTGTCGTCGATGTCCCAGAGGATCAGGTGGCGATACCGAACGTTATGCTGTTTCAGCCACGCCTCACACTGTGGCCGATACATCTCCAAACGGTTAGAGATGATGTAGTCGATCGTGTACTGCGGAATGAAACGTGGCTGGGCTTCCTCAAGAAATCGTAGATAAGATGCCTCGTCCACGTCGACCTGGTGGTCGCAATCTTCGCACAGAACGCCGTCAAAATCGAAGGCGATGGGCGAATATTTCTTCGTGTGCATGATATCCCATTCAAAAACACGCGGCGCTCGGACGATTTTGTAAAAATGATCACATTGCCGGTAGGACTTTTGATGGGGCAAAAGGACTGCGCTCTCGAAGCGTGTTTCGGGAAACTGCCGCCGCAGCGCACTCATCGTCTCACCGAGCTGAGTCCCTGAATTGACGCTGTCGTCCATCACCAGCACGCGGGCACAGGCGGGTGCCTCCTGCAGCGTTCCTTGGTTCCACCAGAGGCCTTTCGCCAGGAGTTCCGGCGTGCTCAACGGCTTTTTCATCTCCTCGGCCACCGTATTGGCGACGATCAAGCCGCTCCGAGGCATCCCCACGATCGCATCCACATCGCGCGGGAGCGTGCGTGCCCAATCAATGCTCCATGTGACAAGCTGTTGAAACGTGCAAAAACGAATCCGCCCGCGCACCAGGTATCGACCCATTTGCCGGCTACGAAGCGCCGCAAAGTTCGTCCACAAGCGGGGAACCGAGGCGGGAGCAATCTGTGTAGGTATGTCAGGCATGAAGAAAATATCAGAGTTACTGACCCATGGATGTTGGAACCGGTTGAAGAAGTGCGGAAGAGGCGGGTTCTGGCTGGTGCCGCGTACTTCGGGATACCGACTCGTAAAGGCGGAGATAGGCCTGTGCCTGATCCTGCAGGCCAAAGAGCATTTCGGCGCGGGCGCGGGCCTGCCGCCGAAGGGATTGTCTCCGGTCTTTATCAGAGAGAATCCAGTGAATGCCGCTGGCCAGGTCGTCGGCATCGCCCGGCTGTGCAAGGTAGCCCGTGTGGCGATGTTCCACGATGTCAGCAAGTCCGGTTTCAGCGAACGCCACCACCGGTGTTCCGCAGCAAATCGCTTCGGATCCCGTCAGCCCGAAGGCTTCTTGTCGTGAGGGCGCTACTACCAGATCAGCCGCCGAATAAAGCAGTGCCATCCGCGCATCGTCGTCGACGACTCCTTCGTATTGAATCGGATGTGCAGTCGAAAGGGACGGTCCCTTGGCGGCACCAAAGACCCGAAGCTCACAGGCCGCAGCGTCGTCCGCCAATAGCGGGTGACTCAGCGCTTTGGCCAAAAGATCAAAGCCTTTGCGGGGGTCGTCCCCCCCATGCACCGCGCCGAAAAGCAGAACCGCCCGGTCTTGGGGCCAGCCCAGTGCTTTGCGCGCCTGATCCTGAGGCACGGGCCGAAAACGTGCCAAATCGTGCGGGTGGTGAATCGTGTGGATGCGGTGCCCGTGGAATAACAGGCTTTCACGGGCCTGCCGTGCGATCCATTGTGACGGTGCGATCACCGCATGAGGTGCGACTCGCATGTGTTGTTGTTTGCTCGCAAGGGTGCGTGCGGAGATGTCCGCCGGGTCTTGGCTCTTCAGCAATGGACAACAGCCGCAACCAGTGCGAAACCGCCCGCACCCGCGGTCATAGTGACAGCCTCCGGTAAACGGAGCCATGTCGTGCAGCACCCAGAAAATGGGGAAGGGCAGTTGCGAGAGCAGTGCATTCGGAAGGAAACCGCCTCCGCCCCAATGCAAGATCACCAAGTCGGGAGCCAGTCTTACAATGGCCCGCCGCAGAGAAGGGTTGGGTACCCAGCCTGTGCTCCAGGCGGTATGCACCGCTCCGTGCCGGACGCGCAGGGGCAACCGATCAAGACTCTGCCGGGCACGCCTTCGCACGCGGTTGAGGAATTGACCGTCGGATCCATGAACCTGTGGTGAATTACTTCGCCGCCGTTGTACTACCATGTGTGACTCGAGCCCGAGCGCCTGCATGCCTTCGTGCAGCCGATGGGCAGCGCGGGCAGCTCCTCCCGCGAGGTCGTCACTGTTGACGTGGACAACTTTCATACGGCGCGGCGGCTCGAAGCTGCATCCAAGGGGTTGCTCAGCGCCAAATCACGCAGATCGACGCAACTGGCCGCGCGTTCCTCACGGTAGATATTCCAGAACGCTCGCAGGGCCGGCACTCCGCTGGAGGATGTTTCTTCAGTGGAATCAACCGTGAAGGTGTGGATGAGAAAATGACAGAAAGCCTCGATCGCATCACGGCTCCAAAGTGAGGGCGTATCCGTCGGCATTGCCTGCTCGGGGTCATGCAGTCCCAGTCGCCACTGGCTGGAGTCTCCGATCCCCGAGAGGTCCGGTTGGGCGGCGGCGGTGATCGCCGGAAGGTAGATGCGCGTGTAACCGCGATCGTGCATGCATTGCCTGAGGTGAAACCACCGACCTAGGCGCGCCGCTTCCGGGCGCTCGGGCTGATTGTCCCGAAGTCCATGCTTCTCCTCAAAAGTGCGGCGCATCGGATCAAAGGCTACGGGGACGTGGATGACATTGATCCCGTCCACGGGAAGAGGCGCACCCAGCAGCACCAGCGGTTGGGCGGGATTCGCCTGCTGTGCTTGCTCAATCGCAAATACCAGCTGCTCGGTCACACCTTCATTGAAGAAGGCGATCGGAAGAAAAGGTTGGGAAAGTGTATTCATAGTTTAATTACCTCAGGCCGCCTGATGATGAATGCGGTGATTCATGACCGGTTCATCTTCGGCTTCATATTCCGGGAAAAGACCGCCCCAAATGATGTTCTGAGCGACGCCAAGAGCCATGCCGACCCCGAGGGAGTGCAGTGGCATGAAGCCTCCGGAAATCGCCAGCTGGACCAGCCACGGGAACAGTAAGGGAAGCGCCGCGTAGATCGCCGTTCGGTATTCTGGGGTGAAAGCCGAGGGCCAGAGAAAGGCGGTCATCAACAGCAGTGGAATGAATGCGAAGAGAAAGAGCGTTAGAACGATGCCGACCGGAAGGCCCACCTTCAGCACCACGCCCGCGATGCCGAAGTGGAGGAAATTGGCTTCATAGGAACCCGTGGGACGAAACGTCGTTCCCAGTCCGCCTCCGGTTATCAGCTTTTGGTTGTCAAAGCGTTCGAGGACCCGTTGGAGTTCGACCACGCGACCCCGAGCCGAATGATCTTTCATCAGGTCACCGCCTTCAAACCGTTCGAAGATCAGGAGTCCGTCGACCCGCGAGGCGAGAAACGCGGACAATCCGAGGACCGAAATAACGAGGAGCACGATCCGCGGTGCCATGATTGCCCGATCAAAAAAGCCGTCCCGCAAGCGGTAGATGAAAATGGGCAGGCAGGCCGCCGAGAGCATCAGGTAGGAGAGCAGCAGGTTGCGCGTGGCACTGAGATAGAGCACGTAGTAAATATAGACGGCACTCACGAGGACCGCGGACGCGAGCGCGAGGCGAGAGCGGGGTGCGAAGACGGTGTAGTGAATCCCCAGGAACGGAAGCATTGCCGCGCCCACCACAAAGAGGTTGAGCCCGTAGAGCCGGTCTTCCCCTTCGACAAATGCGGCGTCCGCAAAGTGGTTATTGTGCGCCTGAATGGCCGAAAAATACAGCAGCATCAGGAGCCCGGCCTGCATGAGATGAAGGTGCAGCAACGGTCGCTCAGTCTGCCACCAGAGGCATACAAAAGCGTATCCGCCATACACCCACATGAAGAATCGAATATCCGTCCGTATCCACCCAAAGCCGTTGCCATAGGCGAATCCGATGAAGGCGTAGAGCCCGATAGCTCCGAGGTAGAAGAGGGAAAGCTTGGAGGTGATCTTTTCCCAGAAATCACGGTCGACGATGGACAGGTAACCCACGCAGAGGAGCAAGGCGGCGTCCTGTGGCTGGAATCCGGCAAAGCGGATCGAGCCGTATCCGCGGATGTTCGAAAACAGCTCCACGAAGAACAGCACAAAGCTGGCTTGCAGAACAAACGCCTGAAAGCCGGCACTGACAAAGATGCGCTGATAAATCGACGTCATGCGGAGGTTTCAAAGCCTTTCAGGTGGTCATCCGGCGCGTGGGCGATGGCCGAGACCGTTTTGATCGTGAGGATCGGCGCACCCATTTCCACGGAGGTTGCATGCGCCGTCAGCCCAGTGAGGCTCGAGTCCAGGCAGTCCAATTCGAGATCGGTGAACTGGGGATCCGTCGGCATGATCACCAAAACGCGGTTGAGCTTGCCTACCTCCCTCACCTGATTGCTGATCCAAGAGATCCCGTGGCGAAGCGCCTGCAGTTCCGCGAGGCTCGCCCCGAAACGATTGGCGAGGAGGTTTGCCACCAGAAGCCCTTCGCGATGCAGCCCGACGAACAAGGTGTAGCGTTCGGTCAAGTGACAGCCCAGTTCGTCAGCCCGCGCGATACAGTTGGCTTGCCAGCGTGCATGGGTGCGATCGGCGGCGGTTTCCGCGCCGGGTGCGAGCACACGGTAGCAGAGCGTCTTGAGCAGGCCCTTCACCCAGCCGTTTTGTTCGGGTGGGGCCATTGTCGTGCTGGTGGACTGTAGTGGAAATGTCATGTTATCGTGGCTGAAGCTCAATAGACGGCGTCGGCCGCACCCGTGGCGTTGGTGGCTAGACGAAGAACTTTTTCCCAGTGATTGATATCAACGGACGCATCCCATGTGTGCGGGCGGTAATCCACCAGCAGGTGCCAGTGCTCGAGACCCAGTTGATGCGCGATCCGGATATAGGCGTGGTCCCACTTCGCCGGATTGAGGATTTCAATGACCTTTGTTCCCGGGGCGGAATAAACGATATTGGCAAAGCCGGCACCGTGATACCCGGTAATGAACTCGGCATCGTGAAACAGGGATACCTGCTCGCTCAGGCTGAGGTCCTCGAGGAAATAGCGCTTGAAGCCAAAGCGGCTGGCTACGGCAAAAACATGGTCTTCGTTGAGTAGCTTGCGGGTGCGCCGGCCGATGAAAACCCGCGTGCTCCCCGGCTTTTCCCGGATTCCAAAATAGGAACGGAAGGCGGCGAGCGCTGCCGGATGCGGCATGTTCGAACGGTGTGTCGTCTCGACCTGAATCAGTTCTTCGCAGAAGACCCAGGTATTTGTATAGATCCGCTGATCCTCGCGAATTCCGAAAAAGTCGAGGTAGTCATCAATGAATTTGCGCCGTTTGCCCGGCACGAGGTAACGAACTTGCGCCCGGGTTTCCTCGGGAAGGAGCGCCACCCGCAGCAGACTGTCATAAATCCAGTGAGAAAAGCTGCTGGCAAAAACGGAGAGGAGCGAAACGACCGGACCTTCAACAATCTCTGCCTCATCAATCCCTTCACAGTGCGGGCTGTTCGTCCAATTACGGACGCGCAGGGGCGTACCATCGTCATTGATCAATACATCCCCCCGGGGCGAGATGTGGGCCTCCGGAATTCTGGTGGTGAAGGCCGCTTCCACCGGATAACGCACTTGGCTGCGCAGTTGGCTGATGTACATCCCGCTGTGGGACCCTTCGTTCGTGAGGTGGCGCCATTGCCGGCCAATGAGCTCCATGTCCTCGCTGATTCCATGGGAAGGTTCCCGTTCCACCAGTTGGGCTGGAGCATGCAGGGTGACGGGCCATCCGGCATGGCGCGCATACTCGAGTAAGGGAACGGTCGCATCGATTACCGGGTAACGAAGTCGCTTCAGGTTTTCGGTCCATTGCCACGCCTTCTCCACCCGATAGTAGAGGTTGCAGTGGTTTTCGCGGATGTAGCGGGCCGCTGGTCGGATTAAAGTTTTCATAGGGAAAAAGTGCTGCTGATTCGCCGAACGCCCGTTTCGAGCCGCTCGACGGAATGATCTTCGAGATAACGCTCAAAGTCGTAGCCACGCAGGTCGGGATTCGCGACGAGCTGTTGGTCAATCGCTTCGATTGCCGCCCAAGATGTCGCTTCATGGGCTTCGGGGACCACCGCCCCGAGCCGATAGGCGCGGACACGCTCCGCCATAAGGTAGCCGGCGCTGACGATCACCGGTTTTCTCAACCACGCCGCCCATGCAAGCGCATTGCTGGAGTTCCCAAACTGGAGGTAGGCCGCGTAGAAGATGTCGCACGTGTTGGCAACGGCCGCATACTCCGCCTCATCCGGAATCACGGTTGTGCGGATGTAGCAGTTCTCGGGAGGTGTTGCGGCGGCGCTTTGCCACAGGTCGACCTCCTCGGATGAAAAGTTGTCGAGCGAGAGTTTTCCGGCAAAGACGAAGAAGTAGGGCGCATCCGGGTGCTGCAATGCGAGCTTGAGCAGGGTTGAGATGCCTTTCCGGCTCTGCAGCGAGCCGACCACACCGACAATCCGCCGGCCCCGGGCGCGCTCAAGGATCTCGGCAGAACGCCCAGGCGTCAGCTGCATCGACGCGCTGGGAAGAAAATCGGGCAATCGCACCACAGGCTTGTCCGGAAGAAGTCCCGAGAGGCGGTCGGAAAGTCCTTCATCGATCAGGGAAACCGATTCACAGTGGTCCGCTTGGAGGCACCAAGCCGGGCTGGTGGCGAGCTCCGGCCAATAGCGCCGGCCCCTGCGCATCCATTCCGGAGACATGTAGAGCGCACTCCACGGATACGTAAAGACGCTGTCCACCATCCAAGGCGCGAGGCCGCGGGTCAAAAAGGCATCGACGTAGGCGAAGAAGGTGCACTCCGGGCGCAGCGCACGCGGTAGTCCGTCCAGAAGTGCCTGAACGTTCGCCCAGTTGCGGGTCGCAGTGACCAGACGTCGCGGCAAGGGCAGGCCGTGGACGCGTTCGAAGATTCCCTCGGAGCTGACCGCCTGCAGCCGTTCGGCCGCGCCTGGCCGCAGAGCCCGCACCTGCGCTTCGACCCGCTCGGGTTCCGGACAAATCGCGGTGACATGCGAACCTGCCTGGATGAAAGCGAGGCAGATCTCCACCATCCATGAGAAATGGTGGCCGCCGGGGCAAGGATCGATCACCGCGACTCGGCGGGGACGCCGTTGAACTGCGGGGATGTTCGGCGGTAATCCAGTCGCACCCACTCGAGTGCGTGGGCTCACAAGGGCGGAAGTGGCCGCCGCGCCTAACCGGAAATCGATGTTTGGTGAAACCGCGTTCATAGTCTGCTGTGTGACGGGCTCGTGGGCACCGTTAAGAGTCGATTGATGATTTCGGAGACGCGTTCACCCCAGATCTCCCAGTTCGCCACACGCTGGTGAAAGTCCCACGTCCGGGTGACCAGATCCGTGTAAAGTGCCGGTTCGCGGTAATGCTCCTGAATAATGTCTGCGTAAGCGCTGGCCGGGCTTTCGACCGGCAGGGTGAACCCATTGACATTGTGACGGACGATTGAACCCACTCCGCCGGTGCGACATGCGATCGAGGGCAGGCCAAAGCCAGTCGCTTCGAGAAAGACGGATCCGCCCGCTTCCTGCCGCGTCGGCAAGAGAAAGAAATGAGCGCGGCAGTATTCCTCGCGCAGCTGGGCAAGTTCGGCCGGAACCGATTTTTCCAGATGGGGAATGACACGCAGGGCCGGGGAACTGACCCGGGGCGAGGAACCGATGATGGTGAGTTCCGCCGGAATCCCACGTTCACGCAGCAGTTCCACCACCTGAAGCGCCATGGGACCACCCTTGCGTTCCCAGTTCGTCCCTACCCAGAGCAGGCGCAGCCCGTTTTTGAAGGTCTTGAACTCCCTCACCTTCTCCAGACTCTCGGCTGGATCCAGTTTCGGTCCGAAAGAAAAGGAAGATACCTTCCGCGGCGAAATGCCATAATCCCGGATCGCCGAGGCCGCCGCCCAGCTGGAAAGCATAATGATTGCGTCGGCCCGGTTCAGCGCCCGGCGTTCCAGATATTCACCTTCCCGGCGCGAAAAGTTGTAAAGCGAGCTGAACGAAGGGTAGTAGCCCAACATCGACTTGAAGGTGGCGTCGCTCCAGTAGATGACAGGAATCTGGCGCGGAAAGTAGGCGATGCCTTTGCAGTCTTTGGCAGAAAAGATGATGTCGCAGCGGGACTGGCGCGCCTGCCGTGCAAAATCGCGGGAACGCAGTCGTGCCAGCGCGAGGCTGTGAGCCCGCGAGTAGCGGCGACGCGTCACCCGTTCGGCGGCACCATTTCCGAGGCGGATCGCCCGCTCCAGCCAGCGATAGCCGCAGGAAAGGAGCACCAAGTCGCCACAGTAGTTCCGCAACCCTTGCGCACAGTAGTAGGGCGTGCCCGACATCGTGCCGGGGCGGGTAGGGTCCCCGTCGGAAATAAGACCGATGCGTGGACGCACAGAGCCCATCCGCTGCGGATGGCGGTCGAGGTCGTGGCGGCGGCCTGCCCGCACAAGTGGTTGTTCTTTAACCAACATGCTTGAGGACCTCCTGCTCGCGGGATTCCTCGATTTTGGATCCCCGCTGGCTGTAGTACTTGGCCTCGCGTGCCGAAGCCAAATTGTAATAACCCGCGTCCCGACGCATCCCCCGGACCTGATTGAACACGGCTCCGACCAAGGTGGCCCCGGTCCGTGACATCCGCTCGGTGATTTCTTTCAGGTTGCGCCGCGTCGTCCGGTTGTGGTGCACGACGATGATCGCGTATTCCACCTCATTGGCGGCGAGGAGGGCATCGGAGAACAAACCGGCTGGCGGCGTGTCGATGATCACATGATCAAACTCGGCCTTGGCCCGGCGCAGGAGGGACTTGAAGCGCTCGCTGCGAATGATTTCCGACGCGTGCCGGGTGGCACCTCCTGCACGCAACATGTGCAACTGCGGTGTGAGCGGCAGGATGCCCAGCGTATCGTTTTCGAGAAGATTGCCGCCGGTGTCAGTGCCGCTGCGGAACCAAGGAAGCAGTCCGGATTCCTCGGAGTCCGAATCAAAGATCTGGTGTTGGCGTGGCCGGCGCAGGTCGAGGTCGAGAATGAGGGTCCGGGCACCGTGCGCTGCAAAGCAAGCCGCGATGTTGGAGGTGAAGAACGACTTCCCTTCGCCGGGGAGACAACTGGTCACCACGGTGGCCGAATGCGGCCGCATGCCGGATTCCAGTAAAAAGCTGGTGTAAACGTGGCGGAAAGACTCGATCAGATCCGGATTGGTATGGTCGATCACTGCACGATCCACCGGAGTTCTGCGGGAACGCCGCTGAACGGGAACGGCTCCGAGGAGCTCTGCCTGCACCAGCTTTTCAACCTGGTCGCGGGTCCGAGCCCGACCGTCCAACAAGTCCATGCCCACCGGCACCAGCACGAAAAGCAGCACAAACGCAAAACCCGCGCTGATCCCGGCCTTGATCGGGTCCGGAGCAAAGGGCTTGCCCGGGGGCGACGCGATATCTGCGATCCGCAGGTTGGTGTGGTTGAGCCGTTGGGCGAGGTGAGTCTCGTTCAGCCGGTTGAGGACTTGCGTGTAAACCTGGGTGTTGGTTTCCAGATCGCGCTGAAGCACTTTGTACTGGATCGCCTTCTCATCGAGCGCGAGGGCTTGGCGTTCTGCTTCATCGAGCTGACGGGCAATATATTTCCGACGTTGAACGATCTGTTCGTGGTTGCCCCGCAGCTCGCTGACCGCGTCCTGGATGGCGCTGGCCAGTTCTTCACGGTAGGCGCGCCGTGTCGTCGTGTTCTCCTGCATCAGGGGGTGTTGCTCAAGGTATTCCCCTTCAAGGATTTCCCGTCGGGCGATGGCTTCGGCCAGACGGCGACGGATCTCAGGGATGTCCCCGAAGTTGGCAATTTCCGGAATGGCCAAGAGCGACTCTTCGGAGGCCAATCGCCGCTCGACTTGGGTGATCCGGGCTTCGGCTGATTCCATTTCCAAGTCGAGCTGCGTCAGTGAATCGCTGAGCGCCTTCATCCGCTCGGTCACGATGTTCTGCGTTTCATCGAGTGACACCAGGTTGTGTTCCTGGCGGTAACGTTGCAGGGCTTTGTCCGATTCCTCTACCCGGGCGCGCCAGTGTTCCGTCTGCTCCTCAAGAAAGGCTAACGCCTTGCCAATCCCCTCTTCGTTTCGGGTGCTCTTGTAGCGGAGATATTCCGAGGCTGCATGATTGGCGATGTCGGCCGCCACTTGCGGGTCCGGGTGGACGAAACGGAGATCGAAGAACTGGGTGTCGTGAACAGCCGAGGCCGAAAACTGGGTGGCAAACACTTCCCCCGGGGAGACCGTCGGATCCCAGATTTCGCGGAAGGGGGCAACCATCCGCTCTCTCAGGTCCTCGGGCATGGAGGTCAGCACCTGCTTGCGAAAAGCGCTGCCCCGCATCTGCTCGATGGCGTTGTTCTGCTCCAGCTGTAAAAACTGCCGATTGACCGAGGTATCGATCACTTGCTCGATATTCAGCACCCGGTCCGGTTGGCTCTCCAGGAGCAAGGTGGCTTGCGCCCGGTACATTTCCGGCCGCGTCATCAGGTAGATGGCGACATTGGCCGCGACAAGCACGGCCACGGCGAGGCCGTACTTCCAGCGGTTCCGGAAGATGCCGAGAACTTCCTCGGCGGTGAAAACAAGACCTCGGGACGTGCTTTGTCGGCGCGTGTCGCCCGAGTCGGATCTATTGAGGCGGCTGGCGATCATAGTAGGAATGCGTTACTTACCCGGTGGTGAGGCGAGGCGGAGGCGCTCGCGCAGAAGTGCTGAGCGATCTCCGGTGAAGTGACTGCCCTGGGTGGGCAGGTTGGAATTCACTCCCTCAGCAGATAATGCTTGCTTGGAAACTGCGGGGTAGGGGGCGCAAGGAGCCGTGGCCACGACGGGCCTTCCGTACTAGTGAAACCCATATCGCTAAGTCGGATTTTATAACTTTTTAAAAATCCGACCAGAATTTGGTCGAAAAGTGGGCCGCTGAACTTCAGGTGTGTTGCGTTTGGTTTAATGCTTCTCATGACTACCCCGTCATATTGTGTTGATGAAAAGAGAACACTGCGAAAGGAAGCGGTAACAGTGCTTATAACAACTGCATTTCCGGAAAAATACGCTATTGTCCGGACTGACAAACTTGGCCTCTGCCCACTCGTCAACCAGCCATACTTAAACTTGGATGCTTATGCCTATCGGGAATTCCCTCATGTTTCGAAGCCGCCTCTCCCGCGAGGCCTTTACTCAGCTTTTACGTCTGTTTGTACAGAACGTGGAGAGCTACCGCATTGCCGAGGAAATCGGGGTCAGCCGGGTGACCGTCAGTAAGATTCTTGCCGCGCTGCGGCGCCGCATGGCGACCTATGCCCGTCGGCTTGAGGCTCCGGGCCGACGGATTGTCTATCCCGATGAGCTGCTGCTCCGGGCTCATCCGCGCCATGTCCGGGGACGCCGGCCGACCGCACAGGGTCCCGTCGCAGCGGTTGCGTGTGGGCGGGGAGTGGTATCCTCCGACCTCATTTTGGAGTTTCCTCGCGCCCTTTGGCGTTACCTCGATTTGGAGCTGGGTGCGCTCGAGTTCGTGGATTCAAGCGGGATTTTCGGCGATTCGGTTGCGCTTCTCGACCTGCAAACCTTTGAATTGATCTCCCTGGCGCGCCCGCGAGAGAGTGAGGGCGTCCGCTTTCGTGGGAATGAAATTGCCTTGGTTGCAGACTTCGCCGGATTCGCTGGAGAGCACTTTCGGAAGGCCCGCGGGATTCCGGAGGACAAGGTATGGCTCCACCTGGCTGAGGCGGAATATCGTTTTAATCGGCGGGAGCAGGACATTGAAGCATTGCTCATCGAGATGCTGCAGCTGGAGCCGCTCCGACTCAGCGCGTAAATTGAGGATGAAATTACAGGGGGTTCCTCGGGCGAAATCCCGGTTTGGTTTTGCCCAATTTTTGGGGGATTGCCGATTTTAAGATCTTTTTAATGAGCGCATGAGGGGTGTCATGGGCTCGTTATGGGGAATTTGCTGTTTAAAGTCCCCGGACTTCTTCTCGCTAAGTTGCTAATCACGAACGCACTGACTGCGTCTTATGAATAAGTTTACAGATGTTATAAAGGGTGAATATCATTTTACGGAAATCTGGGGTGTTTCTTATGGGAACAAAGTGGGCAAACCGTTTGCTCTTTGCCAGACGCACGCAAAAATGATCGTCAGCGTTCGGAGTGTCGCTTCCGGCCGGGGCGACCGCGCTCTGGCCTAACGGCGCTTTTGGCGCGTGAGCTGTTAGCCTCCTGTTAATCTCTACGAAACGAATCATGCATAAAGTCCGTAACTACCTTTCTCTCCTCGCCGCCGGCTCGGCGCTGCTGCCGACCGTGGCTTTTGGGCTCTACGCCTTTGAAACCGGTGAACTTTTTGTCACTGCGGAACCCCATCTGGAATACGACTCGAACATCTACGGTAATGCTTCCGAGCTCTCCGATTGGCATGCCCGTGTTCCGGTTGGCGTGCTGGTCATCCGGGATGCCGGTCACATCCGCGCCGAAGGAACCGCCGGGGTCGACTTCGGCTTTTTTGAAACCTATAGCGAAGAAGACTTCGCGGATCCCTACGCTCGCGCGTCCTTTCGTTATGACCGGGCCGGACATCCGTTGGTGGCGGACGCCCGCCTCGGCTGGTGGCGCCAGTCATCAAGCGATCCATTGGTGGAAGGCCGGACCGAGGTGGAGCGGGCTCAGGTTGTGCTCGACGGGCGCTACCGCACTCACCGGCGCTTGTCCTGGCGCGGTGGCACTAATTACCAGTACTGGGATTATGCCCGCGGCTTTCTTTCGGAACGCAATCAGTGGGGCGTCCGGGCGGGAGCCGAATACAGTTACTCTCCCCGGCTCGATGTGGGCCTGAACTACGCCTACACCCGGACGGACAGCGACCGGGGCGACTTTGAGAACATTCGTTCCACGGACCACACCGTCTTCGTCAGCGCCAGCGGACAGATCACCCCGCGCATCACCCAAACGATCGAGCTGGGTGCGAAACGCCGGAGCTTTGACGACAGCGTGATGGAAAGCAGCACCGAGCCCTACGCCTCAGCCAGTCTTTTGTGGGATGTGGACGAATTGACCCAATTCCGCCTCACCGCGGTTTCCGATTTTGCATTCAGCCCGGAGAATGCCTCGATTTCAGAATACCGGTTCGAGCTCGAATACCGCCGGCGGATTGATGCCAAGATCGTCCTGACGGCCGCAGCCCATTACGGAGAGCTCGATTTCACCTACCTCGACCGGGCTGATCGGACGGATGATGAGGTCGGGGGCCGGGTTGGCATCGAATACACCTTTACCGAGCTGACGTCAGCCCGCCTGCAAGGCAGCTACCTGACGCGCTCATCCTCTTCCGCTTTCGCCGATTACGACCGCTATGTCATCGGTGGCACCTTGCGATTCCAGTTTTAATCGTCACATCGACCATGAAGAAGCCTGACCTACTACATCTTGTTTTACTGCTGGCGCTCTGCTGGTTCTTACCCAGCGCGTCGGCAAATGTCCCGCAACCCGACGATTCGTACCGCATCAGCACCCGCGACCTCGTGGAAATGACGGTCTATCGGCAGGACGATCTTACCCTCGAGCAGCGGGTGGACTCCCGCGGACGCATTCAGGTCCCCCTGATTGGATCGATCGAAATCGTCGGTCTGACTATTCGGGAAGCCGAGAGCCTGCTGGAGAGGGAGCTGATCGAGCAGCGCATGTTGGCCAAGCCGCAGGTGTCGCTTCGCATCGCTGAGTATGCTCCCAAGCAGGTTTCGGTCCTCGGCGAGGTGAGCAACCCCGGGATGGTGGAGTTTTCGATTGAAACCTACCGGATGGACCTCCGTGAAGTCATCGCGCGGGCGGGCGGTTTCACGCCGGTTGCGCGGCGAAACAATATCCAGATCTTCCGCAAACGGCCCGACGGCACCGAGCAGTCGATTCGCGTCGATTTTGGTGATCTGCTTTCCCGGAGCCCGGCCGACCTTCCGCTCTACGTTTACGACAAGGATGTGATCTTTGTTCCCGACCGCATATTCTAGGCGAGGTCTTTTCTCGAGGGGTAACACATGGAAATGCTATCGTCCGGCGGACGTTTTCTGACATCCGGCTGCTATGCGCTGTTGTCGCGAGATGCCAACGTGCTCGATCTCTCCAAGGGGATGCGCGAGCTCTGTCGGCGTTTTCGACCGCAGGCTGATGTCCCGCGCTCATTCAAGTCCCTGATCATCGAGCGCGACCACCCGCTCCTGCTGGAGCATCTTGAGCGGGTATGGTTGCGGCAACAGTCAGACAGCCTCCATCTGGAGGTGGCACGGACCTTTGGAACGCCGCTCAAGGCACGGATCTATTCGGTGCCTGCGCCGCGGGAAAAGGCCGTGCAGTCCTTTCTTTCGCTCGAGGGCCGGGACAGCAGCATCATTCCCATCGCGGAACGTCCACGGGAGGATCGGCCGGCCGCAGCCTCGGGTTTCATGGTGTTGCGGACCGAAGGGGACAGCGATCGTCTTGCGGTGGCGTTTTGTGATGCCTGCTGCCGGGAGATGTTTGGAATCAAGGGCGGTGCGCTGGCGGAACGGCCGCTTTATCAGGCGTTTCCTCCCGAAACCTGCCAGACGCTGAACAGCGCCTTTCGCGATGCCCGCTCGACGGGAGAACCGCGCGCTTGCCGTCTGCGAACAGCCAAGGGTGAACACCTTCGTGCATTTGTTTTTGTTTCCGGACGTTCCATTATGGTTCTGACGGATGGACATTTGCAGGAAGGGCGCACCTCCGGAACCACCCCGCCGGTGCCAGATCGTGCCACCTCGCGGCCGGGTGGGGGCGAGTCACCTGAGTTGGACACCTTCATTGAGACGGAACTGCGGCCCGGCTTACGCGCCCTGCGCAATCTTGCGCGAAGCCTCGACACTGTTTTGCCAGCGGGCAGTCCCGGAGCTCGTCGGGCCTCCATTATCGAAGAGCTCTCCGGGCAGATCTTTCATGCCATTGAAAACCTCGGCCACTCGCCCGCGGCGGATCCGGGCTTATCCGAGGGTGAGGATATCCTTCGTCGTTTGGTGGAAGGGGTTCGTGACGTCGTGCACCAGGCCTTGTCCAACCAGACCTATTCCGTCGCCATCATCGATGAGGTCCCCTCCGGCACCCGCATCTTTTCAACCTACACCCTCGCCAGCCTGCAGCAGGTGCTCGTCGATTTGATCGGCGAAGCTTCCAGTGTGGTTCCGCAGTCCGCCTTGGAGTGCGCTATCCGCCAGGTTGAAGAAACGGCTGGGCGCATCACCCTCGGATTCGAAGTGACTGCCCGCTCAGTCCTGCCGCCCAGCGGCATCGACGGACCTTCCCATGCTGCGGCGCTCGCCGAGCGACCCATGTTCAAAGCCGCGCGCCGTTTCCTCAAGGCACTCGGCGCGGAGCTCCACCTCGAGGCGGATGAAAGCACCTGCCACTATTCATTCAGCCTGCCTTTCGGAAAACTCTCCGTTCTGGAGTCCGCATGAGTTCATCCTTTCTACGCAGAGCGCTGTCCAACACCGTTTGGAGCAGCGTGAGTTCCCTTACAAACGCGGTTCTCAGCCTGGTGGTTGCCGGCATGACAATTCGTTGGCTGGGCCTGGAGGAAGCCGGTTTTGTGCTCTTCCTCGCCGCAATTGTCGGAGCCAATAAATCGGTTTTCTCCCTCGGGCTCACCGGAGGCTGCCTGCGTTTTGTCAGCGAAGCCCACGGTCGCAAGGATCGGGCCGAAGAGCACCGGCTAATGGATACCATCCTATCCTTCAACGCCATCAGCACCGGGATTCTCGTGGTGGGGCTAACCTTCCTGATCCCTTGGTTCATCGACATCTCGCAGTACTCCGCCAATCGCGAGACAGCCCTCGTTTATGGGCGCATGATTCTGTTTGCCCTGCTGGTCGGATCGATCTCCGGCACGTGCACCGCCGGGGTGCAGGCCGCGCAGGAGTTTCGTTTTCTGGCACTCACCGGAACCGCATTCCGCCTCCTCTCCAACGGGGCCAAAGTCGCCCTGCTCAGCGTCAGCCCCTCGCTCCTCACCCTGGGCCTGATCGAAATCGTGCTCTCCGTGCTCTCAGTCAGCATCTTTGGGCGCAAGTTCTACCAAGTCTACGGTTTCGTCCCACGCATGCGGCCTCAATGGACCGTGTTTCAGCGGCTGTGGCAGTTTTCCCGCTGGAGCTATCTCCAGTCGCTGGGCAACACCGTGCTCGGAAACTTCGACCGCATCCTCATTGCCACCTTTTTCTCCGCGGCCGTGCTCCCCCTTTATTCCATGGCCAAGCGCGGCTACCTCATCGGCCATGACGTCATTGCCGGCCTCGCCAGTTTCTTTTTTCCCATGCTCTCCTCGGTGGGTGAGGCAAAACACGAAATCATCGTGCGAATCGAGCCGCGTGTGCGCTGGATGCTCACCGCGATCGGAATCGTCTTCTACGGAGGCATGATCCTCGTCGGCCCCACGCTGCTCAACTGGATCGTCATGCCCGGCTTCGGCACGGAAATCGCCCCGCTCATCATGATCTTTGGCTGCGTCGGTATGATCAGCCTGCAAACCGTCATGCCCTACCACGTGGCGATGGCCACCGACCGACCTTGGCTGACCACCCTCTGCCAGTATTCCAACACGATCCTCACGTTCCTCGTCATGTTGTTCTTCGCCTGGCAAGGATCCCTCGTCGGGGTCGTCGCCGCCCACCTGTGTGACACCTTTGCCGTCACCCTGCATTACTTTCTGGTCAATCAAGCCAACCGCCGCCCCGGTGCGCTCCTTTACCAGATCATCTCTCCCATCGTCACCATCATGGTCGCCTGGATGCTCCTGATGGGCGTTTGGAGCCTCCTCTACCTGCAGGAAGCCACCTGGTATTACTGGATCCTCGGCGGAGCCGTGGGCATCCCCCTCGCCGCCCTCCTCGCCCTCTTCCTCGAACGCCTCCGCGGCGACCGCTACCGCAGCTTAGAAACCATGCGCTCCATCCAAACCATCGCCGCCGAACGCTGCTCCCCCCTCCGCAGCATTCGTATCCCGTTTGTGTGAAGAAGGATTCCGAAGGTTTTGCCATTGCCATAGGTTTCAATCCGCGCGCCCGTGAGGGGCGCGACTGGAGCCGTCCGCTTACCGCGCCTGAGATCGCAGTTTCAATCCGCGCGCCCGTGAGGGGCGCGACGGTGTGGGTATCAGAGGCCTGAATGCGGACGTGGGTTTCAATCCGCGCGCCCGTGAGGGGCGCGACTCTCACTTCGGGCGATCAGGTTGTTTTCATTTCCGTTTCAATCCGCGCGCCCGTGAGGGGCGCGACAGTAATTTCACATTCGAGCTCTATCTTGATGACTCGTTTCAATCCGCGCGCCCGTGAGGGGCGCGACGCTGGAGGTGACCAGCGGGGTTGGGTCTGGCGCTGGTTTCAATCCGCGCGCCCGTGAGGGGCGCGACACTATTCCGGACGATCGGCCTCGTGACAATAAAGGTTTCAATCCGCGCGCCCGTGAGGGGCGCGACCCCATCCGTCGCCTGAGCGGAGACCGAAACAGCAGTTTCAATCCGCGCGCCCGTGAGGGGCGCGACACCGCGGCGGTGGTGCTGGGAAATGAGTATGGAGTTTCAATCCGCGCGCCCGTGAGGGGCGCGACCCTCAACCGTGAAACTACCCGGCTCCGGGTAATGTTTCAATCCGCGCGCCCGTGAGGGGCGCGACGCTCGAATCGCTCTCTGTGCAAGGGGTCCGGTCGGTTTCAATCCGCGCGCCCGTGAGGGGCGCGACCCCTCTAGCGTCAGCGGGTCGAGCGGGGCTGGGGTGTTTCAATCCGCGCGCCCGTGAGGGGCGCGACAGTATCCCGCCATCCAGCCGCCAAGCTCATGACGTTTCAATCCGCGCGCCCGTGAGGGGCGCGACTGTGCTCTTCGGTTGTGCTTAGTTTGCCCCTCAAAGTTTCAATCCGCGCGCCCGTGAGGGGCGCGACGTACCTAATGCCTGAGCAATAGCACCACTGCCAGTTTCAATCCGCGCGCCCGTGAGGGGCGCGACACCAAATTCTGCGGCCCGTGGGCCGATAGAAGCGTTTCAATCCGCGCGCCCGTGAGGGGCGCGACAACCATGCGTGAAACATCGCGAGCCGGAAGCCGCGTTTCAATCCGCGCGCCCGTGAGGGGCGCGACCGCCACCACATAGGCAAATATCATCCGCAGGATGTTTCAATCCGCGCGCCCGTGAGGGGCGCGACTCGCGGAACCTGAGAGGCCGGAGGGGGCCTCCGGAGTTTCAATCCGCGCGCCCGTGAGGGGCGCGACGCTGTTCACGCAGCGCATTGACCTCTTCGCGGATGGTTTCAATCCGCGCGCCCGTGAGGGGCGCGACGTCGATTATTAAAGTTTCGGTGGGGTGAGTTATGGTTTCAATCCGCGCGCCCGTGAGGGGCGCGACCAGGCGTGATTCGTTGGCGCGGTATATTGCGGATGTTTCAATCCGCGCGCCCGTGAGGGGCGCGACGACGGCACCGGACCCGACAACACGGAATCGAGCGTTTCAATCCGCGCGCCCGTGAGGGGCGCGACCCGAAGGGTCAAGGCCCCTGTTCACCAGCGAAACGTTTCAATCCGCGCGCCCGTGAGGGGCGCGACATGGTCGGACTTCGTGCCGTCCGGGTGGGACAACGGTTTCAATCCGCGCGCCCGTGAGGGGCGCGACCCGCTTTGCAGACGAGATTTCCGCGCTGGAAGATGTTTCAATCCGCGCGCCCGTGAGGGGCGCGACTCCCTCAGTGCAATCATGGCCTAAGACTCTAGGGTTTCAATCCGCGCGCCCGTGAGGGGCGCGACGTTTCGGATTGGGTCCGCATCATTGATGAAGAGGTTTCAATCCGCGCGCCCGTGAGGGGCGCGACAAAACATCCCGACCGTTGTGGAGGTGCTTGAGCGTTTCAATCCGCGCGCCCGTGAGGGGCGCGACGCGAATTTTCGGATGTTGAATCCTCGGTCGATATGTTTCAATCCGCGCGCCCGTGAGGGGCGCGACACCTTGGTAAAAAACATCTGGCGGAGTTGGCTGCGTTTCAATCCGCGCGCCCGTGAGGGGCGCGACGCGGAGCCCGCCTCAAAGCGGATTCTTTTTCATGGTTTCAATCCGCGCGCCCGTGAGGGGCGCGACCGGGCTGCGGATGTATTGCAGGTAGTCAATAAAGATGTTTCAATCCGCGCGCCCGTGAGGGGCGCGACGTGCCACACCAGCCGGGTTGATCCGGCGAGTTGGTTTCAATCCGCGCGCCCGTGAGGGGCGCGACCGAGAGAGCTCGAGCTCGACCCGTTGCCGAATCGTTTCAATCCGCGCGCCCGTGAGGGGCGCGACGTGTCTAAATCTGCCGCTGCCTGTCCTCACTGCGGGTTTCAATCCGCGCGCCCGTGAGGGGCGCGACTTCCAAGGGGGGTATTCACTGCGAGATGCAACCGTTTCAATCCGCGCGCCCGTGAGGGGCGCGACCCCGCAAATGGAACGCCCCCCGCCCCGTAAAGCCGTTTCAATCCGCGCGCCCGTGAGGGGCGCGACTGAGCGGCACCGCACGCCCCGCGTAGCCCACGCGTTTCAATCCGCGCGCCCGTGAGGGGCGCGACAACGACTTTTCGGACATCGAATCCTCGGTCGATATGTTTCAATCCGCGCGCCCGTGAGGGGCGCGACGGAGGCCCGCTGTGCAGATAAAGCAACCCGCTGGTTTCAATCCGCGCGCCCGTGAGGGGCGCGACTCTAGCTCCTGCCGCGCAAGTCGCGCTTCAACAGTTTCAATCCGCGCGCCCGTGAGGGGCGCGACCCGCCGCACCAGGTCCACCCCAAAGCCCAGCTTGTTTCAATCCGCGCGCCCGTGAGGGGCGCGACGAAACGGGTGGCGACCTTGGGGTCGCCAACCGTGTTTCAATCCGCGCGCCCGTGAGGGGCGCGACGCGGGCGCGGCTGAAGGCGCTGCTGCTGGATGAGTTTCAATCCGCGCGCCCGTGAGGGGCGCGACGATGCCGCTGTTCTTCGTCGAGTAGAGCAGGCGGTTTCAATCCGCGCGCCCGTGAGGGGCGCGACAGGCCGCTACGGTCGGCATCTACGCTGACGCTGGCGGTTTCAATCCGCGCGCCCGTGAGGGGCGCGACCCCGGCAAAAATATAGACCGGGCCGCTCGTCGGCGTTTCAATCCGCGCGCCCGTGAGGGGCGCGACTCGCACGTATAAATATACGAGAGTCTTAACCATCGTTTCAATCCGCGCGCCCGTGAGGGGCGCGACCCCGACCGCCTGGGCGAGCGGGTGAAGGGGGTGCGTTTCAATCCGCGCGCCCGTGAGGGGCGCGACTACCGCAAGGTGCCCGTGGTCTATACCCGCGAGGTTTCAATCCGCGCGCCCGTGAGGGGCGCGACCTTACGATGCGCTCGACCTCGATCCGGAGACGGTCGTTTCAATCCGCGCGCCCGTGAGGGGCGCGACACCACAAACCAAGACAACCAATGAGCACAGATACCGTTTCAATCCGCGCGCCCGTGAGGGGCGCGACTCCGATCACCGTCGCCCGCAACGGCAACACAATCGTTTCAATCCGCGCGCCCGTGAGGGGCGCGACAGAGAGAGGCGGGGCCGCGTAAACTACCCCAGAGTTTCAATCCGCGCGCCCGTGAGGGGCGCGACAAAATCGATTGGGCCACCATCTGCACGCCGATCTGTTTCAATCCGCGCGCCCGTGAGGGGCGCGACATTCCTCCAGCGCCACCTCGTGGTGCGTGAATGTGGTTTCAATCCGCGCGCCCGTGAGGGGCGCGACTTTTTTTGCGATCGCGGGGCTCGTTTGGACCGGCGTTTCAATCCGCGCGCCCGTGAGGGGCGCGACGATCTGCTGGGTAATGTGCTCGCGCTTAGCGAGGTTTCAATCCGCGCGCCCGTGAGGGGCGCGACGACATTTTAAGATGCCAGCAGTATTACAGCCAGGTTTCAATCCGCGCGCCCGTGAGGGGCGCGACGACTCGCTGCGCATCAAGCTCAACGAGATCGATGTTTCAATCCGCGCGCCCGTGAGGGGCGCGACTGCCGGTATCCGGTTGCAAAAACACCTTACGCTGTTTCAATCCGCGCGCCCGTGAGGGGCGCGACTCACTTGGATCAACCGCAATACCTGCTCGAGCGTGTTTCAATCCGCGCGCCCGTGAGGGGCGCGACCCCACGCATGGCGAGCAGATGGATTCTTGCGCGCGTTTCAATCCGCGCGCCCGTGAGGGGCGCGACCGGCCCACAACAGGCCGAGGAAGGAATTTATCAGTTTCAATCCGCGCGCCCGTGAGGGGCGCGACATTCTTTTTGGGAATTGATTCTGATTCCATGAACGTTTCAATCCGCGCGCCCGTGAGGGGCGCGACACTAAGCCAAAGGTATTCATGTTCGGCATACCCGTTTCAATCCGCGCGCCCGTGAGGGGCGCGACAAGCTAATCGGGGGGTTCGGTGTGCGTGTCGAGTTTCAATCCGCGCGCCCGTGAGGGGCGCGACAAGATGACTTCCCAAAATGGAACGAGTCCGGGCGGTTTCAATCCGCGCGCCCGTGAGGGGCGCGACTCGTGCTCCGTGTCTCCGGCGGCGGTGAGGCGTGCGTTTCAATCCGCGCGCCCGTGAGGGGCGCGACACTGCCTCCAACTTCGAGCCGCAGTTTCTTGGCGTTTCAATCCGCGCGCCCGTGAGGGGCGCGACGATGATCAGCGTGCGCAGCTCGCATTTGAAAAGTTTCAATCCGCGCGCCCGTGAGGGGCGCGACCCGATGATCCACTCTATGGGCCGGGGGACCGCGTGTTTCAATCCGCGCGCCCGTGAGGGGCGCGACCGCTGAAACAAAAGGATGGGAGATGAAAAGAGATGTTTCAATCCGCGCGCCCGTGAGGGGCGCGACTTTACGGTTCGCATCCCCTGCGCTTCAGCGTTCTGGTTTCAATCCGCGCGCCCGTGAGGGGCGCGACTCTGAGCCGACGTGCAGCATCTGGTATTGCTCCACGTTTCAATCCGCGCGCCCGTGAGGGGCGCGACGCCTGGCGATCCAGCGGCAGCTTCCGGACGACAAGTTTCAATCCGCGCGCCCGTGAGGGGCGCGACGGAGCTGCCCGCCTCGGCAACGATCGATTTGCGCAGGTTTCAATCCGCGCGCCCGTGAGGGGCGCGACCTAAGTCCAATTCATCATTAGCGGTGTCCGCGGTGTTTCAATCCGCGCGCCCGTGAGGGGCGCGACGCAAACCAGATCGTCAAAGTCGCGGATCATCCCGTTTCAATCCGCGCGCCCGTGAGGGGCGCGACGTAGCGCGTGGCGGTCTTGGGGTCTCCCACCGTGTTTCAATCCGCGCGCCCGTGAGGGGCGCGACGTTGGGCGCTGCGATGCGCCTAGTAGGTAAGATGCGTTTCAATCCGCGCGCCCGTGAGGGGCGCGACCTTGTGGTGACTGCTGCGATTTGCATAACGACTAGTTTCAATCCGCGCGCCCGTGAGGGGCGCGACGCGGATGCGTTTGTCTATGGGATTTCTGGGGCAGGTTTCAATCCGCGCGCCCGTGAGGGGCGCGACCCACCTCGCCAGCAGGTGTCTTACGCGCACCGGGTTTCAATCCGCGCGCCCGTGAGGGGCGCGACTACGGGGGAGCGTATGTGGATAACCGCTGGCACGTTTCAATCCGCGCGCCCGTGAGGGGCGCGACGTGGCCGCCGATGCGATGGACCTGCTGATCGAGTTTCAATCCGCGCGCCCGTGAGGGGCGCGACTCCACCTCGCCAGCAGGTGTCTTACGCGCACCGGTTTCAATCCGCGCGCCCGTGAGGGGCGCGACATTCCCCGCCGACGGGGACAAATGCAAACGCTGTTTCAATCCGCGCGCCCGTGAGGGGCGCGACAGCCGTTAATTCGTGCAAAGCTTTGGCACCGTTTGTTTCAATCCGCGCGCCCGTGAGGGGCGCGACACGTCGCCTTCGTTAAGCGGGAGTTGGAGATAAGTTTCAATCCGCGCGCCCGTGAGGGGCGCGACGTCAGATCCGCCGTGCAGGCGGTTGGTATTCCAAAGTTTCAATCCGCGCGCCCGTGAGGGGCGCGACCGCTGGCGACCGCCGCGTCCAAAGACTTCGAGGGTTTCAATCCGCGCGCCCGTGAGGGGCGCGACCCGTACCGTCGTCCCACAGGCGCACAGAACCGATGTTTCAATCCGCGCGCCCGTGAGGGGCGCGACTCCTGGAGTTTTACAAGCTGCACTATGGGGCGGGTTTCAATCCGCGCGCCCGTGAGGGGCGCGACCGTTGTTCGTGAGCGCCGCCAAGACCGGGCGTTTGTTTCAATCCGCGCGCCCGTGAGGGGCGCGACATGCAAAGCACGGCTGGCCGCGCGGGGTAATCCTGTTTCAATCCGCGCGCCCGTGAGGGGCGCGACGCGGCGACGGGCCTGTTTGCAATCGAGTGGTGGTTTCAATCCGCGCGCCCGTGAGGGGCGCGACGGCAGAGGCGGCGGCGGAGCGCAAGGAGGCGGCGGTTTCAATCCGCGCGCCCGTGAGGGGCGCGACGTTCTTGTTTCTTTGGCGAACAACTTATTATCGGTTTCAATCCGCGCGCCCGTGAGGGGCGCGACAGGCTGGTGGTATTGCGACCACTGCGATGAGGCGTTTCAATCCGCGCGCCCGTGAGGGGCGCGACGATCGCCCGGGCGGCGCAGGAGGCCGAGCTGGCGGTTTCAATCCGCGCGCCCGTGAGGGGCGCGACCACGATGCCGAAGACTTCCCCACCATCTGAGTCGTTTCAATCCGCGCGCCCGTGAGGGGCGCGACTCGCTCCAGCGTCCGAGTTTGCCCCGAACATTTGGTTTCAATCCGCGCGCCCGTGAGGGGCGCGACGCCCGATGCCTACCGTGCCCGCTATGCGCGGGATGTTTCAATCCGCGCGCCCGTGAGGGGCGCGACGAGCTACCACATCAATGGCCTCTACGGCCCGCTGTTTCAATCCGCGCGCCCGTGAGGGGCGCGACAAAAGACCTGCCCAAGGTGCCCGGATCGGAAAGGTTTCAATCCGCGCGCCCGTGAGGGGCGCGACACGACGCTCCCGCTGGCGGAGTTGAGTGAATCGTTTCAATCCGCGCGCCCGTGAGGGGCGCGACGCCAAGCTAGGCCTCAGTAATGACGCGAGCGACGTTTCAATCCGCGCGCCCGTGAGGGGCGCGACCTTGGGTGCCACGTAAAAAAGGCAAAACGCCAGGTTTCAATCCGCGCGCCCGTGAGGGGCGCGACAATCACCGGGAGCAAGCGTATTACATGGGACAAGTTGTTTCAATCCGCGCGCCCGTGAGGGGCGCGACACGCGCAATGGCCGTCATGGACTCCAGCCCAGGGTTTCAATCCGCGCGCCCGTGAGGGGCGCGACGGGCAAATCCGAACGTATTGACTGTCAAAGAGCAAGGGTAGGGTTTCCGCGAATCGCTGAGATTGCGATCCCAAGCGTAGGCCAGATTGTTGCGCGTCGTTTGCAAGTATTTATCTGAACGCGGCTTACGCTGTGCGCGAATCTTCCGGGGAAATCGTGTACGCTTGAGGGTCGCGCGGGCTCGGATCAGAGGATGAGGGGGCCTTCGGGATCGTAAGCCTCTTTGGCACCATGGTGCTCAACTTTTCGGCGCCAATTGGATCCGAGTTGATAGAATCTGAGTGAGTCGGTGGCTGGGTCGATCGTTTCGAGCAGCCGGTGCCGCATCTGGACCCACTGTGCTGGATCGAGCTCGCATTCGAAAACGGAGTTCTGCACGCGTTGACCGTAGTCGAGACAGATTTTGGCGACCCGGCGCAGACGGCGTTGTCCAGCGGGCGTTACAGTGGCCACGTCGTAGGTGATGAGTAGGTACATTGGGAGCGTTAAGTCCGCAAATACGCGCAGCACCTAGCGCCAGAGGTAGGCGGGATAAGCGTCGAGATCGCCGCGAAGGTGACGGGCGAGCAGTCGGGCTTGTAGGTGGGGAAGCAGACCGATGGAGGTTTTCTCGTTGAGGAATGGATGCATCACGACGTCCTGCTTCCGCTCTTGCCAAGCGATCAGGACTTTCTTGCGGGAGTCTTCCCGCAGCTGCACGGCACCGCTTGCCTGCGTATCAAAGTCACTGAGATTGATCTGCCCGCGATTGAAGAGGCTGAGGGCCATGCGGTCGGCGAGAACGGGACGGAATTCTTCCATCAGGTCGAGGGCGAGCGATGGTCGTCCGGGACGATCGCGATGGAGAAATCCACATTGCGGATCCAGTCCGCAGGTTTCGCAGGCGCACCGGCAGTCGTGGGCGAGCAGGCTGTAGAGGAAGGAAAGCAATGCATTGACGGGATCCAGCGGAGGCCGTCGGTTCCGCCCCTGAAGCAGGTGACCTATTTCTGGATTGGTGAACAGGTAGGGTAGAGCGGAGAACCAGAGGGACGCGGCCTCTCCCTCCACGCCACGCAATTCATCGAGGTTGGTTGCACGCTCCAGCGACTGGACGCGATGGACCAGTTGACGTTGACAGTTTTCCAGCGCAGCCCGCCCTTCGAGCTGTTCCCCCGCTTCCCGGAGACGGCGTTGAATCATTCCCCGGCTGTTGACGATCTTTGCGGCAATGCAGTTCCGGGCAATGCGAGTGGCGTGCTCATCGTCGTCTGCCGCGCGATACTGGGCGCGCCGTAGCAGGATGTTACCGGACTGAAACCCGCGGCTGCCGGCAAGGAAACGACCCTGCGGCGTGCAAAAACTGAGGGTGACATCCGCTTCGGCGCACGCGCCCATCAAGGCAGCGGAGGCCGTGGCATCCCATGCGAGAGTGACGATGCCTTCGAGGTTATGCAGGGGCACGCGAAGTTTGGCCTTCCCTTCATGGCGGATCTCGACTGCGGCTCCATCCTTGTGGAGGTAAGCGCCTTCAAGCGTAACAAATAGCGTATTGAGGTGGGTTTTCATGCATGCAGAGCGCGTTGCAACTCAGTTTGAAACCAGGACTGGGTGCCACGGGCGCGATCAAAGGCGTGCGGTTGGCAAAGGTGGATCAGTGAACAAGCTTCACATTTACGCGCGGCATAAACGGCGCGCGGTGTCTGCCGGGAGGCGATCATTGCATGCAGTTCCTTCGCCAGGCGGACTGTCAAATCCCGCAATTCTTGATCGAACGGGATGTCGCTACGTCGTCGGTTCTGCCCATAGAAGAGGCAGCCTGCCGTAATCGTGATGTTGAGCATTTCCTCGAGACAAAGGGCTTGAGCACAGAGCTGCACTTCGTCTGCCCGGTGTGCCTTCGGCTTTCCCCGTTTGTATTCAACGGGCAAGACACGGCCATCATCGTGAAACTCCACGATATCACACTGGCCTGAGAGGCCGAGTCTTTCGGAGCGAACGGATAGACTTCGGGTGATGCGTAGTCCGGGCCGCTTTTCTACAGTACCGCTGTGGGCCTTATCATGGAGAATGCGCCCTTCAGCGGTGAAACGATTTTCTGCCCACGCCTGCTCAAGGTGAATGAGGGCACACTGCCGGGGACAGTAGAGCAAATGCTGAAGCGCGGAGAGCGGGAGGAGAGAAGCGTCGACCATCGCAGAGGCCAGCAGCGTGCGGGATGAAGCGGGCGGAGGCGAGCGGTTATTTGGTCTTTAAGACAATTGCCTGTGAGGGATGTAGTGGAGACTCCATACAGTGAGGAATTTGTCCGTCATATGAAGCTTGCCCCGGCTCACGATCACCCCTAGCAATGGCGCGCGCTGTTCACCTCTGGCAGTGTACTTTGGCTAAAACCTCAAATCGCTAATGCCATGGCAAGTAACCATGTAAGTGGGAGCCTGAGCACCGAAGATCGTGAAATGATCTTCAGCTCTGTCTCCAGTATCCGGGAACGCCTCCCGTTTTTAATCGATCTCTCGCCGCAGGAACGGCGGGAGCTGCCCAAGATGGGAGACCGCAGTCGCGCATTTGTCGCGAAAACGCTCGAAGTCTCGAAGCAAAATTCGGGCTTTCTCGCCCGGGCCTTTGACCTCGATGAGTTCGAGCGGGACGTGCATCTCTACAACGAACTCTACGCGATCCACGTCGCACTCGCTCAGCTCACCGAGCTGGTCGACGACACACTGGTGGCGGTAGGTTCGGATGCCTACACCGCGGCACTCGAAGCCTATGCCGCCGCCAAAGCGGCCAAACATGGAGACGGGCTCGATGAGCTCCGCGTCGCCATGGGCAACCGCTTCAATCGGAAGCGCGCCGCCGCGTCGCCGGAGGCGACTCCTGCGGCCTGATTCATCTCCGGGAAGTTTTCCCTTCTGTCCTCCCGTTTCAGGGGCCGGTTTGGCCGCGCCCCGGAAACGGGAGTTTTTATGGGAGATCATAACGCTCTTGAGGCGGAGGTTGGTGTCGGGTGCTCGGACCGTGCGGTGCCGAGGCTGGGACCCACTGCCTGCAGCGCGATCGGGCGTGCTCCATGGTGAAAATGTATCGAGCTCGGCACTACGTTACGGAGCACGCAAGGCCATCTCTCACCTGCGTTGCGCGTAGCTCCCCGCGGAGAACGAGACAATCTGAGCTTTTTGCTCAAAGGGTACCCAGGAAAACGGTTAGGCTTGAAGGCCCTTCCGCTCCACTCCGCGAACAGAGGGCGGCCGGCCGGGAAAATAGCTTCAGGCTCCTCCCATCGCGGAGATGCCGTGCCGTTTGATTCCTGATGTTCCGCGCTCCGCATTGGACAATCCGCCTTCCCAGCTCCGCCATCCACCCTAAAGAAGCGCGTCGCGGACCTATCCGCCGTAACGACGGTCCGGGTAATCCGCCCCCTCCCGCCCTCATCCCCGGCTCCCGCGATGAAAGCGGCATCGCCGAGGATGAGGGGTGGGCGGGGAATGCTAAATGCGGCGGATGAGGGTGACGGAGATCAAGACTTCGGCAGACGCAGGAACTTGACGTCCATCGTGACTCCGGCCGGGATCGCCGATTCGTCGATTCGAACGGAAAAGTCATTCACGGAGCGCGGTGGTTTGGCGGTGTCGGTCTTCTGTTTCTCCACGGTGACGGCGTCGAAAAGCTTCCAAGCAGGGGCATTACCAAGTTGGTGATCGTGCTTGAAGACGATCAAGCCGCAGGGGGACATTTGTCCGCGGGCGGCGGAGCGGTCGTCCTCAAACATTTTCTCCAGTGACTCCCAGAAGAGGGCGAGGTCATCATCCCCAAAGCCAGTTTGCTGCGCCAGTTTGGCCGAGATGAATCCGTGGGAGCGATAAAGGCCGTAGGGCACCGTGAATTTGCGGCCCATGGTGCGGTTATCTCCTTGCTGCGATTCTGATTCGCGCTCGGTTGCCACTGCCATGCGGGTGATGGCATGCTCGAGTGAAACGATGGGTTCCACGCTACGTGCGAAGGTCAGCTGAACTGGGCCACGAACTTGGCCGCAGTTTGGTTCAATGGACATGACAGCGCCGAAGGTCCGGATGTCATAGAAGTTCTGGCACATCCAACCACGAACCTTTCGAGCGTCTTCTTCCTTCTTCGGGAGCTTGGTGCCCTCGTGTTTTAGTTCGTAGGCGGTGTAAGCCTTCGCATTCTGTCGGGACAAAACCGCCTTTTCCTTGATGTAAATGTCGTAGGGCGGCTCCTCATTCCGGGCGAGTCCCACGTAGTTGCGGACCTTGCGCTTGAGGCAGACATCGGTGACGAGACCGTCCCCTGTTTCTGGGTCGATTCGGGGCAGGTTTCCGGCATCGGGATCGCCATTAGGATTCCCATCAACCACGTCGAAGAGATAGATAAAGTCGTAGCGGTGATTCATGATTTTCTAGTTTGAGAGGAAAACGAGGGGGAAGTGATTTAAAGTTCAGTTCTCGGGGGAAGGTTCTTCCGCGACTTCTTTCTTTCGGAAGAACGCGTTGCGCTGATGGTAATAGCCCAGCGCAAACAGACCTTGTTCCTGGAGGGACTGAAAGGCGGGAAAGTCGTCGATCTTGTCGCTGATTTCGCCGATCAATTTTTCGGCAACGATGGCGGCTCCCTGCTTTTCGCCTCGCAGCTTCTTGAGGTGATGCTGATTCAACTGAATAATGCGGGGGAAGGCGCTGGCAGGGGTGGTAGAAGCGGCGGCAAAAAAACGGTCCTTGAGCGTGACGTTGAGCGAGCCCCCTTGGGCGTCGCGCTGCGTCTTCTCGAAGACCGCGAAGAGACGGCCCAGAACGTAGGGCTGATCGGTTCGGTCGGGTGCGAGTGACATATCGGGGAGTGTATAGTTGTTGAGAAAGAGAGGGTCCCGCGAGAGGCAGCCTTTGAGCGCAGCGCAGCGCAGGTAGTTGATGCGCCCGTCGGCACGGATTCGGCGCATAATTGCTTGAAAAAACGCGCCTGGATATGGGCCTCCCGTCAGGATGGCCCGCAGCAGGCCTCCGGGAAGTAGCGGCGGGATGTCCTTGCCGTCGCGAGTCGTCTCCCGGAGCAATTGCCAGGGTGCGGGGAACAGCGGGTCCGCGCGCTTGGCGCGTTCATCATACTCCCGCTCAATGCGAATGTCGTGATAGTGTTGCCGGAGCCGTTCGACCATTCCCCCAACGCTGCTCACATGCCAGAAGGTAACTGCAATGCGCGCCGCATTGGGCAGCAACCCCAGCACGTAGAAGGGGGCTTGCAGATCGCCGATTTTCTCTGGCAGGCCAGCGCGTTGCCCACCCAGATACTCAAGCAACGCTCGGAGTTGGGTGGCGGTTTCCGTGTCTTCGGCATTTCCCTGTACCAACTCTCCGAATTCATCGGCAAATGACTCTTCGCCCTCGGTCCAGAATACGGTTGTAGCCTCTCCGATGCGCAGACAGCGGCCGTTCGCTCGTGCCAGTAGACGATTAAGCACTGTGGTGTATTTGAACGCAGCGGCCTCGCTGGTTGGGGCGTTGAGGCTGGACTTGAGCTGGTATGAGACGAAAGCGTCGGCATTGAAGGAGACCAGCGCGGCACCTGAGCTTTGGCCCCCGGCGACTCCCTTGATGCTGGCGTGAAGCGACGCGAGTGATGTCGTTTCGCCGGTGACCAAGCACTGGCCCATGGTGTCCGACGCCTGCGATTCCTTGAATCGTTTCCAAGCAGTCTTCACTGCGGTCTTTTCGTGAACGAGCGGAATGTCGGCTTCGCGCTGGAACACAAAGTTGGCGGTGGCAAACTCATCCCAGCGCTCCTGCAGGAGCGGATGCTCGGCAGCGAGCTTTGGATCCCATTGCCGCAGATAGTTGCAGAGAGCCCGATAGGCTGGATCGTCAATGGCCACCTCTTGGGCGAGATGTAGATCGCGAAACGCCTCGAATGCCTCACGTTGACGATCAGGTTTTCCGCCGGGGCTGTAGCCGAAGACGTAGTCGGCTTTGTCCCAGAGGAAAAACGGCTTCACGCCGCTGGTGCGGCCGCCGGAGTCGGGGACGCGTTTGAGGCTCGGACGGGGCTTCTTGCCTGACTGGTCCTGAAGGTCGGCAATCTGGATCAATCGACCCCCGTCATCTAGGATCAGGCAAAAGCTGATCTTCGCTTCGACGAAACCAAACGGAGCGATGTCTTCTTCGGGATCTGCTTCCAGCCGATCGTAGTAGTTGGTGAGGGCTTGGAGAATCATTTCCGCACCTCCTCTCTATCCCAGGCGGGAACATGCAGGACGCCATCGGTCAGGCTCGCACGGAAGAAACGTGGCTGCATGCCACGGGCGTAGTCGATGTCGTGGAGCATGTAACCGAGCTCTCGTGTCTGATCGCGCTCTTCCGTCAGCTCTGAAGCGGGCCAGACCTCTTCAGACTCCAGCAGGCGGAAGTCGACGGGAAACTCGCGGCAGCCAAAGTAGGGCCGGTGAAAGCATTTTCCGTCGCGTGCCCTCCGCTTGAAGGTGTCGAGGTGCTTGGCTTCCGGATGTTCCAGTCGCGAACCATTGGCTTCCCGTGCGTCGAGGACGTGAATGCGGGCCTCAATAACGTAGGCTACGTCGCGCAGAATGAGGCTGGCTCGCTGCTGACGCACGCTGGGATCATCGACATCGAGCCCTAGCCGCCCCGTACCTGCCTTCATTACCTTCCTCGCGTTCGCGGCAGACGCGACATGTGCCACCTCATTGCGACGGATCGAGGTGAACCGTACTGGCTTCAGCACGTGGATCCGCTCAATGCACCAACGGATCTGGGGTTTCCAATAGATTGCTTCGAGAATGCCACGCGCCGCAGACGGGGTCATGACATCGTAGCTGACGCGTTCGACCTTCATCTCGGGCCGAGTAAAACAGGCGTATTCGCCTTGCACGTGGAGTTGGATTCCAATCGACATGGTATTTAGCACATGAGTGATTCAGGGTCCCAGACGCCGCCGGTCTCGTTCACGAGGCCGCGAAAGCGATCATAGGCGCGGGTGTTGGAGAGAACCCAGAGACCCTCTCGACCGGTGGCGGGCGTAATGTCGCCGACTTGCCGGAGGTAGCTGAGTTTGTTGGGCGGAACATTGACGGTGTAGCGCTGAGCAAGGCGCAACGTCCGGATATCGGCCGGGAAGGAACCGGTGAGATCCGCACAAACCTTTTTGCCTTTTGCATCATAGGGGACGACGACCGGTTGTTCGACGGTTTCGATGAGGCGGAAGCGTCGGGCGATGACACGAAACTGGGCGACGAGCCCCTCTCGGCTCAAATCGGCTTGGTCGAGGATGCGCTTCTCGTCCCAGTGGCCTTCTCGTCCCGTCTCCTGCTGTCGATGGTAGTGGCGCTGGAAATACTCTTCAATGGCGGTGAGGTGGAGCGGATCATCGGAATGGCGGGTGAGAACGGTCTCTGCGGTCTCACCCGTTTGTTGCAGATAACCCATCCCCCGGTAGTGCGGGTCGGCGGGGGTGAATACAATGACACGTCCATTCTCAAGCAGGCCCTCGCGGTTGCACCGGCCGGCGGCTTGAGCGATCGAGTCCAGTCCGGCAATCGAACGATAGACGACCGGAAAATCGACATCCACGCCCGCTTCAATGAGCTGGGTGCTGACGATGCGGCAGGGTTTCTTCTTGTCCAAAAGGACGCGGACCTTTTCAAGCACTGCTTCTCGGTGCACTGGACAAAGATTGGTGCTTAAGTGGAAGGTGTGACCGTCGTCGGGGAGGAGCGCGAAGATCTCGGCGGCATGGCGCTTGGTATTAACGATGCACAGTGCCTGATCCTCGTTCACCAAGGCGCGTGCCAGCGTCTCGTTGTCCAGCGGACCAGGTTCGACTTGGACTGAAACTCGCTTGAGTTGCATGAACAGCTGTGTCCTGTTGCTGACGATCTCGCGGACGCAATTAGCGGGGAATCCTGGCGGAAATAACTCTGAGCGTTCGAGGGTGGGCTGCGTGGCGGTGCAGAGAACAATGGTACACCCGTAGTTTTCCGCCAATTCCCGGAGGGCGGCCATGCAGGCTTCGAGCATTTTAACAGGCAACGTCTGCACCTCATCTAGCACGATGACGCTGCGAGCGATTCGATGAAGCTTCCGGCACTTGGTGGCATGTGCCGCAAATAGCGTTTCATAGAACTGCACAGCAGTAGTGACGATAAACGGAGCGTCCCAGTTCTCCGTCGACAGACGGGCGTTAACGTTCTGCTCAACGCTTGTCGGATCGAGGTTGCTGTGGTGCTCAAGAATGATGTCGGAGCCAGCCGGCTTGAGCAGTTCGCGAAAGATTTTGGCGTTCTGGTCAATGATGCTGATGAACGGCACCACGTAGATGATGCGCTGGAATCCGTGTTCGGGGTGGGCTTGGATGTGACGCAGCGCAAATGCTAGGGACGAGAGTGTCTTGCCGCCTCCCGTAGGAACAGTGAGCGAGAAGAGGCCGGGCCCCGCCTCAGCGCGCTGGCGGCAATCCTCGAGCACGCTTTGCCTCGCCGCCTTCACTCCTGCTTCTCCTTGGCGTTCGGCCTTTTTTGCGAGATCGCGATTCAGAAGCTCTTCCCACTGGACGGCATCAAGCGGGTTTGCTTGTCGCCGTTTTGCTTCTTCCGGGTTGGTAAAGGCACCTGTCGAAAGCCGGTCGGCATCGACTAGACACGAAAACAGCATCCGGACCCACAGGGTGCGCTGGAAACCTTGGAGTGCTCGTGTCTCCGCCTTCCAGCGCAGTGGGGGAGGAGCGGAGAGATGCTGGTCGAGCAGGATGGCGGGAGCCTCACGGATGGGTGCGAGAACTTTTTTCAGCCGCCCCTGTAGCGACGAACGTTCGGAACTGCCGGATTCCGCACTCGCTGCAAAGTCGGGCAGATGACCATGGTGCCCAAGAATGGCGTAACTCAGCAAACGAGCCAGCGGAGGACTTAGGCGGATAGTGGCGTGCTGTGCGCCCGCGGAAGAATGGTCGCGGTCCCAACTTCCGGATTCATCTTCGGGGTTCTCGAGGTGCGCTTCATTTCCATTTGTCTCATAAAGCATCGCTTGGAACGGCATGCTGTATTTTCCCAAGTCATGCCATAGACCTGCCAGCCGGCCCCAGCTGGCGGCTGTATGTGCTTCACTGCTTCCGGGGGCATACATGGCTTGAGCAAACAGTGCCGCACAGTGGGCAACTTTGTTGATGTGGCCGTGCCGCCGGTGATCAGGGTGACAAATATTCGAGCAGATGGCACATGCCGAGCCGTGGAGCGTCGGACATTCTAAAGTGAGCAACGGTTCCCAGTGCTCCGGTGAGAGGGGAGAGCCATCCGGCCCGTTGAGAGTGTGGGCGTAGTAGGTCCGCGAAGGGGCTTCAGAGGTGGCCGGTGGGGGCACGGTGTCTTTATTGGTGGCGTTCCTGGTTCGTGACATGACAGCGTTCGAGATTGCAGTGGGAATAGGTTGTGAAAGATATCCCAGCAAGCGGAAGATTTGAAAATCTCGTCAAAAAAGAAGCGCTCGAAGACGCGAACCGAAAGTGTACAGGGATTGATGGGAGGTTCGCGAATCGCTGATGATCAACGGAATGAGAGGGTTATGAAAAAGATGAAGATAAAGAGGCAGAACTCATGACCGTTGCTTTGGGCGTTCGCGCGTTCTTCAGAAAAGGTCGTTCTTTGACAAAAACTTCTGCATAACCTGTCGCCTCCCACCCGGAGGCGCGGATTGAAACTCGTTTTGCAGCTTCTTCAGCTCGCGCACGTCGGTGTCGCCTCCCACCCGGAGGCGCGGATTGAAACCCGTATCATAAAGTCATGGATGGGTTGGCGGTAGTCGCCTCCCACCCGGAGGCGCGGATTGAAACGCAAGCCGTTGTTGGTGGCGTCGAGGCGCACCGGTCGCCTCCCACCCGGAGGCGCGGATTGAAACTGACCTAAGCACCGCACGCGAAGGCCAAACCCAGTCGCCTCCCACCCGGAGGCGCGGATTGAAACCCGAATCGCCGCGCCGAAACTAATCACATGACCGTCGCCTCCCACCCGGAGGCGCGGATTGAAACCCGAATCGCCGCGCCGAAACTAATCACATGACCGTCGCCTCCCACCCGGAGGCGCGGATTGAAACGTGCGAGTGTCAGGCAAGCCAAAATCCTGCGGTGTCGCCTCCCACCCGGAGGCGCGGATTTGACGGAAGGTTTTTAGGTGGTTCGAGCCTTATCTAAACGCCCTTCTGGCCAGCCGCCCCCGACACGCCTCCTCGTGCCTCAATCCCTCCTCATTCGCCCTCGGGGCCCATTTGGGTGAGGGGGAGGAGGGTTCCATTTTCCAAGCGGATGTCTTGGCGGGGTTGGTTGGGGGTCCAGTCGGCGAGGGGGAAGTCGGTGGCGAGGGGGATGGGTTCGGCGTGCCAAGCGGTATAGTGTTCTTCGACGCCGGCTTGGTCGTTGGGGCTCCAGTCGACGAAGCGGGTCCAGTTGCCGTAGTCGGTGCCGGCGTTGCCGGTGAAGGTGCACCCGGTGGGGAGGAAGTAGGCTTTGGCTTCCTCGAAATCTTCAGGCACTTCAGCGAGGCCGGGAAAGGCGGAGCGCCAGGGTTCGCGGCGGTGGCGGACTTCGGCCAATTTTTCGAGTTTGTTCCAGGAGGATCCGCGCTCTTGGTTGATCCATTTTAGGCCGCGGTTGTCGTTGAGGTGGGCGCCGCGCATGTGGGCAAAATAATTGTCTTCGACTCGGTTGTGACGGCCGCCGCCGAGGTTGGTGCCGTAGGCGTCGATTCGGAGAAAGATGTTGCGGCGCACGGTGTAGCCGCTGGCAAAGTCGTCGAGGTAAATGGCGTGCACCCAGTGGCGTTCGCCGCGGCGGGTGCGGATGTCGTGGATGAGGTTTTCCTCAATCCGGTTACCCCAGCCGGCAAATTCGCGTCCGGAGTAAATGGCACCGGCATCATCGGAATAGCGGCAGATGTCGTGGATGTGGTTGCGGGTGATCCGGTTGAGGTTGCCATTGACCTGCACGGCCATGTGGGGCGCGTGGGAAATATGGTTGTGGGAAAACTCGTGACCGACCCCGTCGATCCGGGCGGCGCCGCTGTAGGCGTAGTAGCGTTGGCCGTAATCGTGGAAGCGGTTGCGGGTGATGATGTTGTTTCCCGGTTGGAGTTTTTGGCGATCACCGCCTTTGACGATGATGGCGGTTTCTCCGATGTCATGAAATCGACAATTTTCCACCCGGTGGTCGCGGCCGTTCATGAAGAGGCCGGCGTGGCCGCTGGCGGCAAAGGTGCAATCGGTGAAGGTGATGTGGCTGGCGTCTGCGTCCACTTTGACCAAAGCGGCGCGGCCGTGGGCAAAGGTGAGGCCTTCGAAACGAATGTTCTCAGTGGTGCGGAGGTGGAGCAGGGGCTCTTCGAGGAGGGAGAAAACCACGGCTTCGAGGTCGGCGGGAAAGCGGGGCCAAAAGTAAAGCTTCTGTTGTTTGGGATCGAGGTACCATTCGCCGGGCTGGTCGAGTTCTTCGGGCAAATTATAGACGCGGAAGGCTCCGTTTTTTTTGGTGCCGAACTGTGGTTTGCCACCGGGTTGGAGGGTGCCGTCAACGATCTCTACCGGCCGATGATAGTCAGCCCAGTCCGTGCCCCAGTAGCCATGCGCCCAGAGGTCTTTGCTGCCCTCCCAGAGCGCTGCTTTTTCATCGGGAATGGTAATGCTCCCATCAGCCAGTTCGCCGTAAGCCCAGTGGCCGGCTTCTATGAAGTGCCCGTCCTCGGTGCGGTCGGCGGCTTCATCGCGATTGGGCCAGGCAGCAATGGGGGCCCGTTCGAGGCCGAGAAAAACTTCACCGGGGGCGGTGCGTCGGTGGTTGAAGCCGTGAAGCACGCGTTTTCCGAAGTCCTTGATTCCGGCTGCGGCGAGATCGAGCACCCGGACATGGTCGCGGGCTGCTTCCGGGAGGCGATCACGCAGAGGGTCGTCCTTGGTCAGCGGAGCCCAATCGGATGCCTGGAAGAGCTGGCCGCTGGAGAGGATCACTTCCGCTCCGCGAGCGGCCCGGACTTTCAGGGGGGCAGCTGGATCGCGCCGGAGCCGATTGACGACCACCGGTTTTTCCAGACGGTAAAACCCCTCAGCGAGCACGATTTCGGTAATCTCTGCGGAACGTTCGCTGCGTTGAAAGGCTTCCCGGAGGCTGTTCAGCGGTTGGCCGGAACTTCCCGGGCCGGAGTCGTCCCCGTTGAGTGCGACGTAAAGGGTGGTCGCACTGGTGGTAAGGCCGAGTGTGCTGGCGGAAAAGATGAGCAGGGCGCGCAGTACCCGCAGGGAGGGCAGCACGCCGTGGATTTGAGAAGGAAGAAGAGTCGCCATGGAAACAATATCAGATGCGGCGGACCTGCTTTCGCAGTGGCAGCGCGATGAAAGCCCGCGTCCCCATAATGCACCCAATCGAAGGATAGATCAAATGAGGCAGAACACGCGAAAGAGGCGGGTGCGATTCGTTCGGGTATTTATGGCGATATCACCCTTGGGAATGACGAAGCGTTAAACCGCTTGCGGCTTGACCGGGTTCGGGTTCAATTCTTCGGACCTGATGGAACGGTCCTAATGATGAGTCTGTTCCGGAAGACCCCAAGGGGCTTCATTTTCCCTTTGACTGATGGTGTTACGAGGCAAGAGCAGCGCAACGGAACCCGTCCTGCCTGCCGATTGGCTGACGGACGCGGGTGAGGCTGCGGAAACCGTACGTTTGGCAAATTGGGCGGCAACCGAGCTGGGGCCGTTGGCCAATTGGCCACAGAGCCGGCGCACGGTGACCCAACTGTGTTTGGCGGCATCGGCTCCGGCCGTGGTTCTCTGGGGGCCTCAACGCCTTCAGCTCGGAAATGATGCCTTTAACCGGCTGGCTCCAGACGCCTCGGGGAATACGGGTCGCGACTTGGCGGACACATGGCCCCAGCTATGGGCGCAATTGGCGGAAGCTTGGCAAACGGTGTGGGAAGGGACCGCGGCTCAAATCGGTGATGTCGACTACACCTTCGAGCAGGACGGTGGGGTGGTGAACAGGCAGCTTTCCTGTGATCTCAGCCCAGTGAGGGATGAGCACGGTGCTGTGGCGGGTGCTTTTGTCATGATCCGTGACGAAGCCTTGGGGGGAGCGGGCGGAACGGAAAGTTCCCGCTTGGGCGGTTCGCGTGCGGCTCGGACTTTACGGGAGAGCGAACGTCGGCTGCGGCTGGCAACAATCGCGGCAGATCTGGGTGTTTTTGAATGGAATCTGTTTGAGCAGACCGGGACGTGGGAAAACGAACGGATGTACTCCATTTTTGGGAGGGATCCGGAGAAAAGGCCGGCTCAGGGAGAGGACCTGTTGCAGTATTTATACCCTGCCGATCGGGAGGCGTTTGGGCGAACGATGGAGCGCGTGTTGAGCGCAGGTGAAGCATTCGATGTTGTGTGTCGGATTCGTCGGGAGGATGGGGAGGAACGTTGGCTGGAGGTGGCGGGGGATTTTCAGGCAGACACGAAGGGGCGACCCGAGCGACTGGTGGGTGTCGTGGGCGATGTAACGGTACGGCATCAGGCAGAGGTCCTGATCGATTCGCAGCGTCAGGTTCTGGAATGGATAGCGGGGCCTGGGACGTTGGAGGATGTGCTTACGGCGATTGCTCGGCTGGTCGAGGAGCATGGTGGCGCGGATGCCATTTGTGGAATTTTACTGGTTGACCGGACCGGCCTTCACTTTGAGTCGAGCATCGGTGCCAGCCTGCCGGACACCTACCATCAACAGGTGACTGGCTTGCCGGTTGATCCTGGCTTGGGCACGTGCAGTGCCGCGGCGGCGCTCAATCAGGTGGTCATTTCACCAGACCTGGCATCGGATCCGCAATGGGAGGGGCTGCGCGACCTCCCACTGGGATTGAATTTGCGCGCGGCATGGTCGCAACCGATTCGAGACAGCGATGGGCGGGTTCTGGGAACGGTGGGGACCTATTTCAAGGAGACGCGTGAACCTTCGGCGCAGGAGCGGCAAGTCGTCGAGGTGCTGGCACGGATGGCCGCTCTGGCCATTGAGCGGCGGCGGAATGATCAGGCGCGGCGTGAAAGTGAAGAACGGTTTCGGCTTCTGGCCGATGCCATGCCCCAGCTGGTATGGCGAGCCGATGCGGATGGCGCGGTGAATTACTACAATTCCCGTGCGGTTGAATACGGGGGTATTGAGGAGGTGGTCGAAGGCCAGTGGCACTGGCGTCCGGCAGTGGCAGAGGAGGATGCCGCGGCCACGGCAAAGGCTTGGCAGCAGGCTATAGCATCCGGCAAACCCTATCAGATCGAACACCGCGTGCGCATGGCGGATGGCTCCGTGCGCTGGCACCTCAGCCGGGCAATCCCGCAAGCGAATCACCAAGGAGACGTTACTTGGTATGGAACGGCGACCGACATCGACGACCAAAAGCGGACCGAAGAGAATCTGCGTGATAGCACCGAGCGGATGCGCTTTTTGATTGAGGCGACGACTCAAGCCATTTGGGAAGCGGACGCTGCCGGAAATGTGGTGGGAGGATCCTCCAGTTGGCAGGCCTATACCGGGCAGTCGGAAGAAGATGCGATCGGAGACGGCTGGACGGATGCGATTCATCCCAGCGATCGGGCGGCGGTGGTCGCGCGTTGGCGGGAGGTGGTTCGCCTGCGAAACCCCGTGCAGCTGGAATTTCGCCTGCGACAGAAGCTGGGTGGCTGGCGGTGGACCAGTTTACGTGCCGCACCCCTGCTCGACGCGGATGGCAAGGTCCGCAAGTGGGTGGTCATGCATATCGACATTTCCGATCGCAAGGAAACCGAAGAGGCGCTGATCCGGCTGACCGCTGAATCCGAACGGCGCCGGAGGCTGTTTGAAACCGCCTTGTCAAACTCTCCCGACCTCGTGTCGGTCTACGACCTCAACCATCGCTTCACCTTTGCGAATGAGGCTCTGCTCACCATGTGGGGCAAATCGTGGGACGAAGTGATCGGCAAAAGCTATCTGGAACTCGGTTACGATCCAGAGCAAGCTGCTCGCCACCGCCGAGAGATTGACCAAGCGATCGCGACTAAACGTTCGATCAAGGGCGAAGTTCCCTATAAGGGCACCTACGGCTGGCGGGTTTATGAATACATCTTCGTCCCAGTGATTGGTGCCGATGGTGAGGTTGAAGCCGTGGCCGGAACAACCCGTGACGTGACGGAACGGCGGCAAGCAGAGGAAGCGCTGCGGGAAAGCGAAGAATTCACCCGGCGGGTCCTGGATAACCTGTATGCATTTGTCGGCGTGCTCGAACTGGACGGCACTCTGGTTAGCGCCAATCGAGCCCCGCTGGAAGCTGCGAACCTCTCACTGGAAGAAGTGGTCGGGCAAAAGGCGTGGGAGACCTACTGGTACGGCTATTCGGAGAGTTCGCGGGCCCGTGTTCGCGCCGCTTGTGAACGGGCGGCCCGCGGTGAGATGGTGCGCTACGACGAGAAAATCCGGATGGCTGACGATCATTTCCTCTCCATCGATTTGCAGATCGCACCACTGCGGGATCCTTCCGGCAGAATCACTCACCTGATCCCGTCGGCGGTCGACATCACTGAACGGAAAGAGGCAGAAGCGGCACTCGCCTCCGCCAAGCAGATCGCGGAGGCCGCCAATGCCTCCAAAAGCGAGTTTCTGGCCAACATGAGCCACGAGATTCGGACTCCGATGGCGGCAATCCTCGGTTACGCCGATCTGCTCGATCGCAGCATTGAGGATCCCGATGACCGCAGTTGTGTCGCCGTCATTCGCAATAACGGCAAGTTTCTCCTCGAGATCATCAACGACATTCTCGACCTCTCGCGGATCGAAGCGGGTAAAGTGGAAGTGGAGCTCCGGCGTTTTCCGGCAGACGCCCTCATCACGGAAGTCCGGTCACTGATGGCGGTCCCGGCTCGTGAGAAACGCCTGCCGCTGAGTGTCGATTTTGCCGGAAAGATCCCGGAAACAATTGAGAGCGACCCGACACGATTGCGGCAGATTCTCATTAACCTGGTGGGTAATGCGATCAAGTTTACCGAGGCTGGCGAGGTCCGTATCCACGTTTCCTGGCTTTCGGAAGAGGAGCGGATGCGGTTTGATGTGGTGGATACCGGTGTCGGACTCACCGCTGAGCAGCAGGCGCGATTGTTCCAGCCTTTTCACCAGGCAGATACCTCTGTGACCCGCCGTTATGGCGGCAGTGGCCTCGGACTCGCGATCAGCCGCCGACTCGCCAGCATGCTGGGTGGGGAAATAACGGTGGAAAGCGAGCTGGGGAAAGGCAGTACTTTTTCGCTGAGCATTGCCGCGGGTTCGATGGACGGTGTTGAGCTGGTGGATGCGCGGGATATGCTTACCGAGCCGGACGAGGTCGATGTGCCTCTACCCACCCTCGACTGCCGTGTTCTTGTGGTCGATGACCGCCGGGAGGTTCGCCAGCTGGCCCAACATTTTATTGAGGAAGCCGGTGGACAGACGGCTTCGGCCGGAAATGGTACTCAGGCGATCGCCGCCTGGCGTCGGGCTGAGAATCGCCGCGAGCCCTTTGATGCCATCCTCATGGATGTGCAAATGCCGGAGATGGATGGCTACGAAGCGACCCGTAAGCTTCGTGAGGCTGGCTTTCGCGGGCCCATCATTGCAGTTACTGCCCATGCCATGGAAGGAGATCGTGACAAATCCCTGCGGGCTGGTTGTGATGCTTACCTAACGAAACCGATCGATGGGCGATTGCTCCTCGAGACTCTTGCCGGAATGACCCAGACCAACCCTTCCCGAAACGCATCCGCCGCCCCCTCGTCCCACGAAAAATCCGCCGCGCGCAAAGTGCTGGTGGTGGAGGATGATTCCAATCTCAGCACGGTGCTGGGCCTCATGTTGGAGGCGCAAGGACATCAGGTGCAAATTGCCCGCAGCGGGCAGGCCGCTATCCGCATCGCGGCTGAGATGAAACCGGATGTGGCCCTGATGGACTTGGGGCTTCCCGATATGAACGGGCGCGAAGTTGTCACTGAGCTGCGCAAGCGGAGCGATGGATCCTCGATTGTCTGCATCGCTCTTTCGGGGCGCGATGAACCCGAAGAACGGCGGATGTCCTTGGAAAGTGGCTTTGATCATTACCTGTTGAAGCCGCCCGACTTCAACGCCCTGCGCCTACTCATCGCGGGCTGATTCGGTTGAATGCCTGATAGATAAGTCGCCGGGCTTTCTCCTTTTAGGAATCGCTGCAGCAGCGACGGTTATGTTTGCCTTTTTTCGGGGAGAAAGGCATGACTCGGGGTGCAATGACACCCCTTTTACTCCGCCGGATCCTCTTGTCGTTTCTCGCTGTAACGCCCATTTTGGGAGCCCAGACCGCAGAGCCGGATCCATGGACGGTCAGCCGAACCGGAGAAGCGGGGGATGAAGAAACCCGTTTGCTGACGCAGGAAACAACAACGCCAGTCAAGGTGGGAGGACGCACACTCACGCCGCGTCTTTGTGTGCGTCAGCGGGTCGCCAGTTATGAGGTTTTTGTCAATTTCGAGACCTATCTGGGGCATGAGGATCCAACCCTCACGCTGCATTTTGATCGGGAGCCCCCGGAGAAGGTCCGCTGGGCGCGTGCAGGCAACGGGCGGATGGCAATCGCTCCCGAATCCGAGTCCTTGGTCTATCGCCTCCTCCGGCACGATGAACTCTCGGTCGAATTTGTACCTCCGGGGGAATCCGCCATCGTGATCCAGTTTGACCTGCGCGAATTGGCGTCTGCATTGCATCGATCGGCTGACTGAGGCTGAGGTGGTGTTGGATAAGTGCCTGCCGGAGCGGCGGGGCTTTCCGCAGACTCTGACCGTCGAAGAAAGCGGCTCCCGCGTGTTACCGGCGGGGGCGGGCCGGCTTTTTTCCTTTCCTTGTAATTAATGGGAGGCGACAGGGTGCTTGACCGTCTTCGATTTGAGCATATACCCATAACTCAGGTTGTGCATGATCCGAATCCTGAGGTGGTGCAGGAAGGCTTGTGCATCATTTCATGAGATGAAGACGGAAAAAGGTTCCCTTGAAGCTGCAATGCGCATGGCCCGTCGCTGCGAGCACCCGCATTGCTTTGCGTGCGGTGAACCGGTAAGCGGGGGCTTGGGCCTTTCTTTCGAGCTCGATCGGGAAGGGGAGGTGGTTGCGGATTGGATACCGCCCGCCTCAATGGAAAGCTACCCGGGCATTTTGCATGGGGGAATCATTGCGACTTTGCTCGACAGCGCCATGGTCCAGGTGCTATTTGCTGCGGGGATTGTGGCTCGCACCGGCGACCTCCACATTCGTTTTCGGATGCCCGTTCTGACGCTTAGTCCGGTGCAGGTTCGGGCGGGACTACGAGACCAACGTCCTCCGCTTTTTCGTCTGGAGGCAGTGCTTTGGCAAAAAGGGATACGCTGCGCCTACGCAGAAGCCAAATTCATGAGCACTTCAGAAATAATCAAGGAGTGGTAGCACGGCTTCATGGATGCATTTCCTGCACTGATCCGGGAGGTGCTTACTGTCACAGGCGCAGTCATGCTTGTAATGGTAGGCGTGGCCTATGTTCGGATATGGACCGCTGAATGGGATGCGGTCCGACTGAGAAACCATCGCTTTGCCTCCTGCTTGCTGGCCGCTTTTTTAGGGCTGACTCCGGGCTGCTTGGGCGCGTTTGCGGTAACCGGAATGTATCTGAGCGGAGCCCTTACGCGTGGGGCGCTGATTGCGGCCATGATCACTACCGTGGGGGACGAGGCCTTTGTCATGCTGGTATTGATGCCAAAAGAAACGGCGCTTCTTGCTGCTTTGCTCTTCGCGCTGGGGATCTCTGTGGGGGTTGGTGTGGACCTTTGGATGGGTTTTGGGATTCAGACCGTTCCGACGTCCCGCGTGAAACTGGAGAGGCGGTTCCCGGTGTTTTGTGCTGTGGGTTCCGAAAAAGAAGGGGGAGCGAGCAGAAAAAAAGCATGGGCTAAGCGGGCGACCCTTGGCCTCTCAGTTGTTGTATTTTTCGGGGCTGTTGCGAGCGGGGCACTGGGGCCGAGCGGCTGGAATGGGGCGCGAATCAGTCTGCTCAGTGCCTCAGTTGCTGCTCTTTGGATTATCCTCACCGTTTCAGACTCCTTTTTAGACGCGTGCCTTTGGCGGCACATTGTCTGCGGGCACCTTCGAAGGGTGTTTGGATGGACGCTGGCTACGCTTGGAGCAATCCACTTGTTCAGTGAATCCATTGAGTGGGGAGGAGCGCTTCCTTCGACCCCGTGGATTCTGCTTATTATAGTCTGCACCCTTGGTCTGATTCCCTCTTCCGGGCCGCATTTGATTGTGGTAATGCTCTATGTGCAGGGGGCGATTCCGCTGAGTGTGCTTTTTGCCAATTCCATCGTGCAGGACGGACATGCTTTGTTGCCACTGCTGGCGTATTCCCGGCGGGCCTTTTTTACGGTAAAGGCGGTTAAGTTTGTCTTCGGGCTACTCGTGGGAGCGGCTGCGATGTGGGGAGGCTGGTAAGTTTTCGCGGGCAGCCGATGGAAACGGCTCCTGAGTGGGTTCCTCAGGGAAGACGTTTGGAAACGGCGTGAGCGCGATTGCCCTCATCCCTGCCGTGGTTCCTGTGGCTGTTGCGGGATCCGGTGCAAACATCAGTTGCGGCCAAGCGTTTTAACTTTCCTGAACGAAAAGCGATAAGTGCTTCCTCGATCGATTCCAGATGGGTCCGGAAAATCTTGATCGATGCTTGAGCCAGGCGGCGATAGGCTCCCTTTCCGAGGCTTCTGCAAATAACGGCATCCACTCCAAAGCTGATAAAGACATCGACAGGTCCACATGTTCCCTCGCCGCATTGGATCGAAGTGTTGTCGAGCACTGCCCGATCGCTGGACCTTTCATCCACCAACAGAACTTGGGAGGCTTGTCCCAAATGGGCACTTAATCGGGGAATTCCATCCCGTGATGTGAGCGCAAGGCCCAACCTTCTAATCGGATCCTTGCCCTGGAGACTCTTTTCAATTTGCATGACAACCAAGTTTGCGTTTTGAGCATATGCTCTAATTGGCCCCCGTCAAGTTTATGCGTCCTCCGAAATGTCGCTCCATCGGATTTGATCCTGCCATCACTGTTTTTAAGCCACGTGGTGTTCCGGCGGGAGGTTTGATCACGGTTGAATTGCAGCTTGATGAACTCGAAGCAATCCGGCTCGCCGATTATCAGAAACTCCACCACGCAGTTGCTGGACAAAAAATGGGCGTCTCGCGCGCGACCTTCGGCCGCATTCTGGAGCAGGCTCGGGCCAAGGTGGCCGACGCCCTCTTGCATGGAAAAGCCCTTCAGTTTCGGGGAGGCGATGTGGTCAGTGCGGAGGCCTTGGCCTATGAGTGCCTCCCGTGTAATGCTGCTTTTGAAGTCCCTGAAGGAACTAGATTGCCCCCCTCTTGCCCTCACTGTGCAGGCGACAAAGTCGCCGTCGTTCGTAAGCACTCGAAGGCGCCGGGCGGTGCAACGATGTGAGAACAAAGAGGAACGCCCCGTGGTCAGCGTCGTGAAAGGCGCGGACCATCCGAGCTCCATTTTTTTGTGGCGGTGACGATGACGCCGATGGCTCCTGCCAAATGGCTCGTCGCAGTGTAAGCCTCTTTCATGGGCGCTATGAAGGATGGTTTTACTTTCCTGCAAAACTGAAGTTCCCACTCTTCCGGACGATGGGAAGGTGTGAAGTTACGCCCATTTCGTGTCCTCCTCACTCTCTCAATAATCCTCGGTGTTTTTGTTCTCCTTCGGTCGCGGCTAGATGAGATCCATGCCGTTTCATCTGGAGGGGCTGCATCGGCCAGCGAGCGGTCCGATGCATCGCCCGTCGCGCCGCACGGTGACATTTTGGATCACGATCCGTTCCCGCCACATGAGGAAGTCCCCGACCTCCTCGCCTACGACATCGAACGTGCCTGGATTTACAAAAACGACCGGGTGTTTCAACGCCTGGGTCAGGATCTCGTGCGACAATATCAGGAAGCGGCTCGATCACGCGAAACACCACGCTCTCGTTTCCTCTCTGTGGACGCGGTCCCAGTCGTGCCGGAACAAGCTGAACGCCTCGCCCGGCACCTCAAAGCGCTCGGGTTCGAGGGAGGCATCTATGAACATACACTGGGCGGGCAACTGCCTCTCTCCGCGCTGCCTCTCGCGGCTGCTTTGCCGGAGTTGCGCTTCCTGCGGGAGCGGCAAGTGACCACGCACCTCGGGAAGAGCGAGAATGAGACCGTTCATGCTTTCCAGGTCGAACCGCTCAGAGCGTTCGGGCTTGAGGGCACCGGCGTGCGGATCGGTATCATTTCCGATAGTTTTAATGCCACCGGAGGCTGGGTAGACGATGTCCGCAGCGGCGACCTTCCGGGCCCGGATAACGCCGATGGTTACACCCAGCCGGTCGTCATTATCAAGGATGACATGCGGGATTGGGTGAGTGATGAGGGGCGTGCCATGGCGCAGCTGATCTTTGACATCGCTCCCCGCGCTGAGCTTTATTTCCATTCTGCTTTCAACAACGAAGGTGCCTCCGATGCCTCGATCGCGGTCGCGATCGAAGCGCTCGTCGCAGCCGATTGCGATGTGGTGGTTGATGATGTCGGCATACTCACGTCGGCGCTCTTCCAAGAGTCCTTCGCCGGCCGGGCAGTGAGTCGCGCCACCCAAACGGATCCCCGCTTTCTCTATTTCTCGGCAACGGGAAATTCCGGTGATGGGAGCTTCCGCGCGTCGTCTGAATCGGCACCTGACCATCTCCTCGTTGACGCAGAAACGAGCTTCCCGGTCGAGGCCATCGACTGGGTGCCTGGCGCGGCCTGTGACACGCGACTTCGATTCGAAGTCACGCGCGGAGGAGGCACCCGCCTCACTCTTTGGTGGGATGACCCTTACCTCACGCTGTCCCCCGAAAGTGGCGGGGCGCAGACCGACTTGGACGCATTCATTCTCGATCCCGAGTCGGGCCAAATCCTTGCTTCCAGCACCGCGAATAATCTCTTCACCGGGGATCCTGTTGAGTTTTTGGGGATCGATGAACCGGGCAAATACGATCTCCTCGTGCGAGTCGTCGCCGGGCCCCTCCCGCGCGACGTCAGAGCCCTCGCCTTCCCGATTGCCACATCCAGCGAACCTTACGCTCAATCGAACGCCACGACGTGGGGGCATTCCGCCGCCGACGGGGCCATTGCGGTCGGCGCAGCTCCCTATTTCTCAACCCCCGCTTATGGCGTCAACCCTGCCGAACCGGAGCGTTTCTCGTCTCACGGCCCCACTGTCTATTACTTTGATGGAGCAGGCCGCCGCCTGGAGGAACCCGACGTGCGGGAGGTTCCTACCCTGATTGCGCCCGATGGGGATGCCACGACTATGGAACTGTTTAAAAAATTCTACGGTACCTCCGCGGCCGCTCCGAACCTTGCCGCCAGCTTTGCGCTTTTGCGGGGAGCTTTTCCGGTGGCCTTGAGGGACGACCTTCTCGAAGCCTTTACCTCCACCGCCCTCGACATGGCGTCGCCGGGCTATGATTATGAAACAGGCTACGGCTTCGCTCAGCCATTCCAAGCAGCAGCGTACCTCGGACTCGACCTGCCACCGGTCTTTCTGCAGGCTACGCGGGATAATATCACCGGCTCGTCTGATGAGGTTGACCTCCCCCTCGGAACGCTCAATGCCGTGACCCGCCCGGGCCTCAAAATCCAAGCCCTGACGCTTATCGCGCAAATTGCCGAGGGTGCGCGGCCCGGAGATTGCCTGGAAGTGATGCCCGGCACCTACCATACGGTCGACGTCGCAGTGGACGATGCGATCCTCCGTGTCGACGGTCGACCCGCGGGACTGATCGAAGGGGGAAAAGACAGGCGCGAGCTTGTCGTTATTTTTTTCAGCGATCTCAACCTTCAGGCCGTCAACGCGCTGCTCGCGAGTCTGCGGCTCCGCAACGCCGAAGCTGATCCGGCATCCGGCCACCGCTCCGTCGAAATTGTACTGGGCTACGCCGAACACACGTCCGCTGTCGGCCTCGCCGCCCAAATTTATCCCGATTCCCTGCTCTCTTGGCAGCGTCAGTATTTCGGCGCAGCCCAGCCTGCGGAGGAGGGGGAGGTTTCTTCGGGGCAGCAAGCGGACCCCGATGGCGACGGTCAGAGCAACCTTCTCGAATACGCCTTCGGCACCGATCCAACGGATGGTACCGATTTCCAAATCCCTTGGATGGGCCTTCATAAGAACGTGCTCGCCGGCGACCATGCGCTCACCGCCAGTTTTGTCATGCCTCCAGGCCGCAACGACCTCGCGGTGAGTGCTGAGTGGTCCGAGGACCTTGTGCACTGGACAAGCCAGCCCGACATTGTCGGGACCACCTCAAGCCCGGAAAAGACGGATCCCAGCTGGACACGCTATGTGGCAGCCGCCCTGCGACGAGATCCAACCGGGCATCAGCCAGGTTTCCTACGCTTCCGTATCCACCTTGTTGCCGCCGAATAGAACAGCGCAGAAACATTCGCCCGCCCGCTGAATACCTCTCATGTGCCGATAAAAATCACTTCGAACCCCGGGCAAACGGAGGCTACAGAGGGGATAGCCGTGATGCATGGATGAGGAACGGAAGGCCGCTTACCCCAAGGCTACGGGGGGGGGCATCCTTCGCCTGTAGGACAGCGCATGAAATTTGCGTGCAACTGAAAACCCCCCGGAACTTCGATTCCCAGCAACGATATCTGGATCGCCGCACTCGTCAGGCAAGCGAATATGCCCCTCGTTTCGAAGGACCAACACGTTGACCGAGTCCCCCAGATCCACCGCGTTTCGTGGTGAAAAATGGGAGGATACCGGGCAGAGGCGTTTTCTTTCGGTCGGTGAAGCCCTAAGACCAATGCTTTCCGCTTCAGCGGTTAACCCATCAAACTTCGCCCACTTCGGTGGAGAGGCCCATACGCAGGGCGACAGCTTTGGAAAAAATGGGGTCCCAAAGCGCACGCTCTTCGAACCGATTCACGGAGAATGGGGGGAGGAAGCGGACGGTCTTCGAACCTTGGGCCGCACATCGGAATCACGGCCCCGGGTCTCCCCCTGCTAGAATTTCTCGTCACTTCTCGTTGTACGAGTCCCAGCGACGCAGACCCTATTCCCCGGGAGATCAGGTGAGGTTCTGTCGTCGCCAATGCGAACGCAAGGGGACTCCAAATCCTTTCCCACGATCATCGAGTTGATGAGGCGGTGCGTTGCCATTGGCAATATCGGCTTCTAACTTTTAAGGAGCGGGCTCATCTCCGTGAAACTACTGCGGTTCCAAGTGTGCGGCCTTTGCGATCCTTGGACTAGACGATCCGGGGGTGTATCAACGAAACGCTGCGAGGGGTTGCGAAATCTAAGGCAAGGTGGGTGAGATATTGCACCGCAAAACAACGCGCGATTTCTCGCATATCTGGAGGCCAAGAGTCGGAGTTCTTGCCCCATACGGCTCCAGCCAACAGCGCCCCAGCACTTACCGAGTGGAAAAATTTGCGGTGATGCGACGAGATAGCCGGCTCTAGCAGATCGGGAATGGTCGCAAACGCATATCCTGCGAGCATGCCCAGAAGGAAGTCTCCTGCAGGAAATTCAGTTTCAGGGTCTTCCTCCAACTGCTTTGCGTATCGCCAGAGAGAAAGCCCTGCTCCCACAGCAATTCCTACCTTTCGATGGATCTTCCCGTTCATGAGCAGCTCCTTACCTCATCTAAAACCTTGGACAATGGAACGACCCGTGCCCGCCCTTGGGACCAATGTGGAAACCCTTCCGCAACTTCCGCGAATGGCACTACAACAAGAACGCAGTCACAAGCGAAGTGCTCCAGAAGGACTCCAGCGCTAGCACGGACGCGTTCGAAGTCGCGATGGATGTTAACTTTGCACTCGACTGCAACTCGCTTCCCACCCAGTTCCACAAGAATGTCGGTCGCACAAGTGCCATCAGTGTAGTCTTCCCTGGTGCTAAGGCCGGCTTTCTGCAAAACCTCTGTCACCTGTCGCCTGAACTCGATTGCCTGGGCCTTGATCTCTAAGTATCGCGTTGCCCGCTGCCTCTCTATCACATCATCGTCGAGAAGTGCCTGAGCCTCTTCCGAAGCTAGTCGTTCAGTCCCCGCGAAAGCCTGAACGAGCATCCGTTCCTCGTCCGGGTTCTCACAAAGAATACTGCACATCCTAGAAAACGTTTTTTGCCGAGGTCGGCTTACCCCGTTTACGATCTTGCTGACCGAAGCAGGACTGAGCCCAACTTTTTCGGCAAACTCTATCCCCCTCAACTTCCGTCGCTGAAGAAGCATTCGGACTACTTCCGAAAGTTCGGGAACCTGCGGTTGTTTGTCCATTGAAGTTTTGTTTTCAGCTTTCATTTATTTAATTTCCGAAGATAAAAAGCGATTATAAAGCAGCGTTTCAACACAAAAGCTCAATTTGTTTAACTTATCCCTTGACTGGGGTAAAAAACATCTAGACGTTGGGAGAAATTCCACTCCTAGAGCCATGAAAACTTCAATTTCTTTCTTTCCCGTCGGAAACGGCGATATGACCCTGATCACGCTTCGTTCCGGGCGTGCGATACTGATTGACACGAAGATTCCGGCTGACCAAGGCGACGAAATCGACTTGGTTAGCGAGCTACGTGATCGCCTGTCCGAGGATGATCAGGGCCGAAAATTTGTGGATGTCCTGCTGTTGAGTCACCCCGATGAAGATCATTGTCTTGGAATGGAGCGTAACTTTCATCTCGGTCCGCCCGAATCGTGGAGCGCGAACGATGACAAGATCTTCGTTCGGGAGATCTGGTCTTCACCGATGGTTTTTCGCCGTGCCTCTTCCCGGCTCACGCTATGCAATGATGCAAAAGCGTTCAACGCCGAGGCTAGGCGGCGTGTTCAACACTTTAGAGAGGGCAACACTGTTGCCGATGGCAACCGCATCATGATTTTGGGCGAAGACGAGGATGGAAAGACAGACGACTTGGGTGATATCCTCGTTAAGGCTGGTTCAGAATTCAACCGAATCAACGGATGTGGGGACGACTCCGCTTCATTCCGCCTCCTTTCGCCCGTAGGCAAGAGCGATGACGACGAGGAGGAAGAGAAAAAGGCGAAAAACCTTTCTAGCGTTGTTCTGCAATGTCTTTTCCATACTGCCAATGAGCCGGAGGCCTGCACTTTCCTAACTGGAGGGGACGCCGAAGTCGCCATTTGGGAAAAAATATGGGAGCGTTATGAAGGCACTGACTGGATCAAATACGATATCCTGCAAGCTCCGCACCATTGCTCTTGGAGGTCGTTATCGCATGATAGCTGGTCCGAACTCGGAGAAGACGCCAAGGTATCAGATGATGCTCGAAACGCTTTATCTCAGACCCATGATGGTGCGATGATTATATCGAGTTCCAAATCGATAAAGGACGACGATGACAATCCTCCATGCATTCGGGCCAAGAGGGAGTATCAAGAAATCGGAGAGTTTATCTGCATCGGTGATGACTCGCCAGAAGAAGTCTTGGAGTTCGAGGTCACACCTGGAGGACCGCAAAAGAAAGCTCGGAAGATTTCTGACGGGAAGATCCACGGCGGCGCGGGTATTGGGATACAGATACAGCCACACGGATAGAAAGGGGTGCAAACGGAATCCGTGGACATCAGGGAGAACATCTTACGCACGTTCCACCTTCATCCTGAGATCGAGTCCGTCGTCGAGATAGAAAGCGACGATTCTCTGCTTGAGCTTGAGGTTGTCTATTCTGTGAACCTACCTTCCCGTCGAGCGAGTCGAGACGGTTTTAAATGCAGGACTCTACAAGAGAAAGTGTTCTTCACGTTCCCGCAAACGTATCCATTTGACCCTCCGGAACTCGCTCTACGGAGAGATTTTGACCAGAATGTGCCACACCTCCAACCGTGGCTTGATAAGATGGGACGACCCGTGCCTTGTGTGTCAGTTCAATCCTTAACGGAGTTTATTTTTTCAAGAGGTCTTGCTGGCGTGATCGACCAAGTTGCAGCTTGGCTTAACAATCACGCGTCCGGGACTCTGATCGACGACGAACAAGGATGGGAGCCAGCGAGAAGAGATTCTGTTAGGCACGGATGTCTTTGCGACTTGGAGGAAGTTCACGGCTTCTTAACCCGTCATGAATCGGGATGCTACCTTGGCACTCAGTTCATGTATTTTAAAAATCACGACGACTTCTTTTTCATTGCCGTCGACAAGAAAGTTTCAACCCCGAACGCTCAGCACGGAGATATTCGCAAACAACTATCGTTCGACCAGCAGTCGTACTATGGTATTGGTGGCCGATCTCTGCTTCTGTTGGCATGGCCGGGGGAGGATCAGGAGTGCTCAGAATATAGGCCCGACTTAGTGAGAAATCTCCGCGATCTCATCGAGTTCGCTGAATATGCCGGAACAAACCAAGTCCTTCTGAACCAGATAGAACATATTAGAACCTGCCTCAAACGCTTGGACGGTCCTTATCCGCCTATTTTGACTGTCGGCTTATGCGTGCGCCGACCGTTCAATCTGATAGGAAAGAATTCAAACATCGAAGTGTTTTTCTATCTCGTCGGGTCACTTGAACAATCCTTGAGTGGTCCCTATGAATCTGTGCCGGTTGAGCCATTGGCGCACTACGATTCACTTAGTGCGGCCCTCCTACAGCGGCTTTCGTTCGATGTCACCGAAGCACCTGAACGCCGCTCGAGATGGTCGCTTCTGGGTTGTGGGAGCTTGGGATCAAAAGTCGCTCTACATCTTGCCCGAACTGGACATGCTCCTGTCATAGTCGCAGATCAAAGCAGCCTTCGCCCGCACAACGCGGCCAGACACGGGCTTGCTCCGCAACGCGGCGGATCCCTCGCTTGGATAGGGCCGAAAGCGGTTGCATTGGCCGAATCGCTTGGTGGGCTTGGCAAAAAGCCGGAATCTTACACTGGAGACGTAGTTCAGCCTCTCTTGAATCGGCAGAGAATTCAGGAGATCGTACCTCGAGCTTCGAACTTTGTTGTCAACGCCACCGCCTCGCTAAGAGTAAGGGAGGCCCTAGGAAAGGCTTCCGGTGTCCATTGTCCGGTGATCGAAGTCGGAGTATTTGGTCGCGGCGCGACCGGCTACCTTTTCTGTGAAGGAGCGCACCGCAGGCCAAATTGCCAAGACCTCACAGCAGAATTGAATTGGCAGCGATTCAAGCTTATAGAGGGAGGAGTATTGCCTTTCAACGAGGGTGGCCTGTCCGATCTCGACATCGGACAGGGCTGCTCCTCGGCGACAATGGTCATGCCCGACCACCGCATCTCGCTTTTCGGAGCGACTTTCGCGGAGATGATATCTCGCTGGCAAGCTGCAGGGCTCCCGGAGTCGGGGCGGCTTTCGTTTGGTCGTTTCGAGGAAGACGGGTTAAACCTGAATTGGTTACACTGGGATATCCCCGCACCGAGTATTTTGGAAATTGACGGCTGGAGCATTCGCATTAGCTCGCGAGCGATACTTGAGATGAATGCTGAGGTAGCACAATGGGCGAATGTCGAAACGGGCGGTGTGGTTCTTGGCAACATCAATGTCCATTTAAAGACGATCAACGTGTCGGCGGTGCTGGAGGCTCCACCCGATTCCAGACGAACTGCATCGTTATTCCAGCTCGGGATTGGCACACTGAAACAGCAGCTTGATCGCGTAGTCAGATTGAGCCATCGCTCAGTCTACTGCCTTGGAACCTGGCATTCCCATCTGCATCCGTCTCCACCATCGGCCACGGATCATTCGACAGCAGAAAAGTTCCGCGGCCATCGCCCCAGTCCATTTCTATTTTTGATTCATCTTCCAGACGGACGTTTTGATGGAATCGTTTCAGAATAGATCTTCGATATGAGCGGTATTCTCAAAGATAGAAACAAAGCGTTCTTAAGTGCTGTATTGGCCGCACACGCGTTGGCGTTTTGGGTCATTTTCGCGGGCGCCAACATGAGAAATTTCTCCACGGTGGAAGGACTAGTTTCCCGCTTCGCAGCATCTGCGCCTCTCGCTATTTTTCCGGCGTTGATCTCGTTTCTGGTGCAAGGGATCGTCACCAGCGATGTCAAAGCCCGTATCGTTTACTGGCGCGTCAGAGGAGACCCGTATCCCGGTTCCGAAGCCTTCTCAAGGTGGCTGCGAAAAGACGGTCGAATCAATGCAGGAGTAATCGAGGCACGTTATTCACCCTTGCCGACGAGTCCGGCCGATCAAAACGCTCTTTGGTATCGGATATACCGAACTCACCGAGACGATCCCAACATTGAAGATGCACATAGGCGTTATCTTCTTGCCAGAGATCTGGCAATCAACGCCTTGCTCTTCGGAGCGGTTACTTGCCTACTGATTGGTTGGGGGTCGTCTTCGACACCCTGGAAGCTCATGTACATTCTTGGCTCTGGCGGTTTGTACGTTTTCTCCTGCATTGCCGCGCAAAACCACGGGAGGCGATTTGTAACGTCTGTGCTCGCGAACGAAAGCGCAAAATAAGGTCCGACACCGAGCTTTTTCTTGCCATGTCACATGGCTATGTAACATAACATAAATCATGGCACGGGGAAAATCGGGCAGAATCGTTCTGGAGGTGGATCCGGAGGAGAAGGATGATATCTACGAGGCGTTGGAGCAGGATGGTATGACGCTCAAGGACTGGTTCTTGGGGCAGGCTCGGCGCTATTTGCGTGATCGTCGGCAGACGGAGTTGTTTCAGGCGGTCGCCGAGGTCGAAGGGGCGTATGGACCTCCCGAGAAGGATGTGGAGTGATCGAACGGAACTTTCAGATCCCATTCGTTGCGCGGCTGGCGATGGCGGAGAAACAGATCCAGCAGAACTATCGCCCGCTGATCGCCGTCCATAAGTGGTTTGCTCGTAGACCTGGCACGCTGTTTCGGTCCCTGCTGCTGTCAGAGTTCGGGGAGGGACCTGTCGGAGCCAACTTCTACCGCTCGCACGATTTCTCGGACAAACATGTCCTTGATCCCTTTATGGGTGGAGGCACGACCGTGGTTGAGGCAAACCGCTTGGGCTGCGCTGTTTCTGCTGCCGATATCAATCCGATGGCGTGGTGGATTGTCCGGCAGCAAGTCCAGGATCTTGATCTCGTTGCCTACCAAAAAGCTGCGGAAGAACTGCGCGAGTACCTGAGGCGAGAACTTGGCGAATTCTTCACGACAAAGTGTCCCCGCACGGGGCTTCAGGCCGAGGTGAAATATTTCCTTTGGGTGAAGACGGTGGAGTGCCCGGCATGCGGGAAGCATCACGACCTCTTTCCAAATTACCTCATTGCGCAGGACGTTCGACATACGGCGAACGTGTTTACCTGCGGTCACTGCGGTGACATCTACGAGTCGGAGCATCGGAATCCAAGCGCTCCTTGCCCTTCGTGCGCAAAGCCGCGGCCTGCAACGCACACTGCTTCACGAGGCAAGACGCGGTGCCTTCATTGCGACACGCCAATTACGTACCCGAACGGCAAGAACCTTGGGCACCGTCTCTTTGCGATGGAGTATTTCCTGCCCGAGGCATTGCCAAAGGGGCAACGGAAAGGACGTCTCTTCAAATCGCCCGACGAGGAAGATCTGGCAAAATTCGCGTCATTGGAAAAGCGTGCGAAAACCGAGAAGTGGCAGTGCGTGCCAGAAGACGCGATCCCCAAGGGCGATGAATCCGAACGCCTCCATCGCTGGGGGTATCACCACTACCGCGAGCTGTTTAATTCCCGCCAGCTATTGGGTTTGGAGTTGAGTTGCCGTTGGATCGCAAAAGTCGAGGACACTGCCATCCGCGAAGCATTGGCAACGAATCTGTCGGATCTTCTGCGTTACCAGAATATGCTTTGCCGTTATGATGCCATGGCCCTGAAGTCTCTTGATATCTTTTCGGTGCATGGATTCCCGGTGGGCCTGATTCAGTGTGAATCCAACCTGCTAGGAATCGAGGGTCCTCGAGGGGCACCTGTCGGCAGCGGTGGATGGCTTAATATCACGGCGAAGTTTAAGAAGGCCAAGGCCTACTGTGTTCGACCGTTCGAGATTCGCCACGATGGCAAGAAAAAGCAGGAAGTCGCTATCACGGGTGAATGGATTGGAACCTACCGGAACGGCACCCAGCCTCCCGAAACCCGGGAAGTGAACCTGCGATGCGGGGATTCGAGCGAGATGAATGGAGACGTGACCTATCAGGCGGTGTTCACCGATCCGCCGTATTTCGGCAATGTCCAATACGCCGAATTGATGGATTTCTGCTACGTCTGGCTGCGAAAGCTGGCGGGGGGCGAGCGGCCGGAGTTCGCTTCTCCGACGACCCGCAACGCAGCCGAATTGACTGGAAACGTGAACATGGGCCGCGACTTGGCCCACTTTACCGAGGGACTGGCGAGAACTTTCCTGCGTGCTGCGGAGCGCCTCGAAACCGGACGTCCGTTGGCTTTTACCTATCACCACAACAAGCTGGAAGCCTATATCCCCCTCGCGGTAGGCATCCTCGATGCGGGACTGACGTGTTCTGCATCATTGCCCTGCCCGGCCGAGATGGGAGCCTCCATCCACATAAATGGGACCGGTTCATCGATTATCGACACAGTTTTCGTATGTCGGGCGACAGGCGCGGTTCCACGCAAATGGCTTGTCGAATCGCCATCCGAAGTGGCCGAATTGGTCCAGGATGAGGTTGACCAGCTCGCCGATGCCGGGCTCAAGGCGACTCAGGGCGACATCCGCTGCATTGTTCACGGGCACCTGACGCGGCTGGCGGTCTGGGACTTGCGCCGGGAGTGGAACGCTTCTTTGGCCATCGCTTTGAAAATGAACGCGGTGCGTGAATGGCTAGCCCGGTTTGGCGGGTTGAATGGCGTGCTTGATGCGATGAAAAACGGGTTTCAGCAGGCATCACCGAAGCAGGTCTGGCTGTTGGACGGAATGGTATGTGAAGAACCGGAGCACTATGATGAAGTTTCCTTTTGAAGTCACCCCCGCGGAGGTTCTTTCAGCTCCTGAAACCTACGTCGACGCCGTCTTTTCCAGCTTGGCTTCGGAGTTTCTCATCATGCCCAAAGGGGACGGATTTCTCGATTATCCGACCTTCTCGTCAGGTTATGAGAGCCTTAAGCAGATTTCTCGGGGATTCAGTCAGTTTGATGCGGACGCAGTGCTGGCCGCTTCACTCGAGAAGCCGGTAATCCTCGTTGTTTTACGAGCAATCCTTGGATTCACGCCCCCGGAGTGGGCCTACATCGCATCCAGCCGCAAAGGGATCGACATACCCCAAGGAGCGGCGAGAACGCTGGATCGCTCGATTCGTTCAAACCCGAACAATCGCCGAAAGCCGGGTGAAACCAATCTTCAACGCATCACGGCATTGGTAGAAACCGCTTGTGAACTGATCGAGGAAGGATGCCCACCCGTAGCAAACGGTAAGCTACATCGATTTGATAAGGCCGACAGTGCGAGCGGCCTGACATCAGTTCAACAATTGGCGAACATCGGGGTACCCTACGCGATGCTGCTCTATGAGCGTTTTCTCGGAAGGCCTTTTGCGGGCCACCGTGACTCGGTAAGCGAACTTGTCGGCGATGGACTGGAATCGGCCATAGAGGAGGAACTAAGCCGGGCTGGAATCACCTTCAGAAAGACGAAGCGCGCCGAGCGATTGGCCGGTTTTGATCAAGCTCCGGATTTCATAATTCCGGATGAGTTCAATCCCAAGGTCATCATTGAAGCCAAACTGACAGAGGACGATGGCACTGCGCGTGACAAGGCAACGAGGGTCATTCGACTGTGTCAGATGTCCGAGCAGCGGGTTCGTGAGGGAAAAGAAGCCTACGAAGTCGTTGCCTGCTTGGCTGGCCGCGGTTTTGGGGTGAGACGTGAAGACATGCGGCAGATGATTTACCACACCAAGGGTAAAATCTTTACGCCGAAAACGTTAGATCGACTGGTCGACTGTACCGAATTGAACACCTTCCGAACCAAAACCTGAATGTGACTCTACCAAAGTCGCTTGCGTGCGAAGGCTATGCCCGGGCGGGACTTTAGGTAGCGTTCGAGCAGCCGGGCCTTTTCCTTCATTTTGAAGGCCGAATACCATACCACGGTCCACGGGGCGAAGGGACGGATATAATCGCCGCAGCCGCAGTCGTGATGGGAAGGGCGCGCTTTCAGGTCGCCGGTGAAGCCGACGTGGAATCGGATGGGAAGCCGGGTGTTTTGGATGCGATAGACATGATGCATTCGGATCAGGACTCCCGTCGCGAAAGCTTTGGAGAGCATCCTTCGCTCTCTCGGCTTGGCGGTCATTCCGCATCTTGCGGTGTCTGGAGATAGCCTGCCATTCGTAGCTCGCTTGCGAGCGAAAAATGGGGTGATAGAGGGGACTTGAACCCCCGACCCTCGGAATCACAATCCGATGCTCTAACCAACTGAGCTACTACCACCGTAAGAAGGTATGGGAAAAAGGCGGAAAGTTTTTGGTCCGTCAATCGGGAAATCGGATTTTTGAGGGAGGTTTGTGGTCGGGTGCCGCCAGACGCGGGCGAGATCGGATTTTTTTGTGGAAAAGCAGGCGGCGCAGCTCGGGAGCGAGCTCGGGGCGATTCTGGCGGTAAGCGAGAAACCGCTCCGCGGGCGCTGGACGGGAAATTAGGGCGGGAATGAAATCGCGCTTGCCTTGAAGGCTCCAATGGAAAACCTTCCGCCCCTTTACTTGTTCTATCGCGGGTCATCGATTGGTGGCTTTCGCGAAATTTGATTAATCGCCGGGAAAGTGCTTGACCTGTTCTCAGGCCAAGAGCAAGGTTCGCGGCTTTGCTTCATTTTCGGAGCTTCCGGAATAGGCCCTTGTAGCTCAGTCGGTAGAGCACTTCCTTGGTAAGGAAGAGGTCGGCGGTTCAAATCCGCTCGAGGGCTCCATTTACTGGTTTCTTCGGCACTTCCCTTCATCAGCCAACACATCTTAATCAACCCGAATAGCACCCATGTCCAAAGCTACGTTTGAACGTACCAAGCCTCACGTGAACGTGGGGACCATCGGCCACATTGACCACGGTAAAACCACGACGACGACCTGCATTCTGAAGGTGCAGTCCGACAAGGGCTTGGCTCAGTTCAAGTCTTACGCGGACATCGCCAAGGGCGGAACGGTCCGGGACGAAACCAAGACGGTCACCATCGCCGTTGCCCACGTCGAATACGAAAGCGACAAGCGCCACTACGCGCACGTCGATTGCCCGGGTCACGCCGACTTCGTGAAAAATATGATCACGGGTGCTGCCCAGATGGACGGCGCGATCTTGGTGGTGAGTGCAGCTGACGGCCCCATGCCGCAGACCCGCGAGCACATCCTGCTTGCTCGTCAGGTTGGCGTGCCGAAGATCGTCGTGTTCCTTAACAAGGTTGACCTCTTGGATGACGACGAACTGCTTGAGCTCGTCGAAATCGAAGTACGCGACCTCCTCTCCAAATACCAATACGACGGGGACAATGCCCGTGTCGTGCGTGGTTCCGCCCTCGGTGCGCTCAATGGTGAGCAAAAGTGGGTCGATGCGATTGGTGAGTTGATGAACGCGATCGACGAAGAAATCGAAGAGCCGGTTCGTGAAACCGACAAGCCTTTCCTCATGTCGGTGGAAGACGTTTTCTCGATCACTGGTCGTGGCACGGTTGCCACGGGCCGTATCGAGCGCGGTGTCATCAAGGTGGGTGACGAAGCTGAAATCGTTGGTCTTACCGACACTCGCAAGACGGTTGTCACCGGTGTGGAAATGTTCCGCAAGCTCCTCCCGCAAGGGCAGGCTGGTGACAACGTGGGTCTCTTGCTCCGCGGTGTGGCCAAGGACGATATCGAGCGCGGCCACGTTTTGGCCAAGCCCGGTTCGATCACCCCGCACACTGCTGGTAAGGCCGAGATCTACGTCTTGACCAAGGAAGAGGGCGGTCGTCACACGCCGTTCTTTACCGGTTATCGTCCGCAGTTCTACTTCCGTACCACGGACGTGACGGGTATCCTCAATCTGCCGGCTGGCGTTGAGATGGTGATGCCGGGGGACAATCTCCAGGTCGACATCGAGCTCGGTAAGCCGATCGCGATGGAGCCCGGCCAACGCTTTGCGATTCGTGAGGGTGGCCGCACGATCGGTGCGGGCCGCGTCACTGAAATCACGAAGTAGGTTTCCGTATTTTTTCCGGCGGCCGGGAGTTCTTCGGGGCTCCCGGCCGACCGGTTTCCATTTTAGTTTTCCATTTTTTCTTACAGGGTAGTAGCTCAATTGGTAGAGTAGTGGTCTCCAAAACCATTGGTTGGGGGTTCGAGTCCCTCCTGCCCTGCCACTTTACCACCGCGGTCATCCATTCGGGGTGAAAGCGGAAGTTCCCGGCGAGCCGCCGGTTTTTCCATTTTTGAAATCATGAATCCTTTTCGTCGCATCCGCCTCTTTCTCGGCGAGACCACTCAGGAACTGAAAAAATCAGTCTGGCCAACTCTGCCCGAGTTGCGCGACAGCACGATTGTGGTCTTGATCGCGACCCTCCTGATGGGCGGATTCGTCGCATTGGCAGACTTCAGTGTCTTCAGCTGGGTTCAATTGCTCACCAACGCCGCCCGCTAGGGCGCACTGTCCCGGCACCTTTATTTGTATGATGGATTCCTCGCCCGAAAGCGCTTCAGCTTCCGCCGAATCGAACAACCCCGTTCGCCGCGGGCAGTGGTACGTTGTTCAAACCCTTTCCAATAAGGAGCAGTCGGCCAAGCGCTACATCGATCGCTACATTGCGGAAAATGAGCTTGAGGATCACCTTTTTGAGGTCCTCATCCCGATGGAGACCGTTTCCGAGGTCAAACAGGGGAAAAAGACGCAGCGGAAACGCAAGCTCTACCCCGGTTATATTTTCATCCATTGCCGTCTTTACGACGAAGAGGATCAACTGATCCAGAAGGTCTGGTATTATATCAACGGTTCCGATGGCGTGATCGGTTTTGCCGGCGGTAAACGCCCGGCAGCGTTGAAGGACGACGAGATCAACCGCATCCTGACCCAAGTGGCCGAGGCCGAAGGCAAGGAAGTGCCGAAGGTGCAATACGAGGTGGGCGAAGAGGTCAAGATCACCGATGGCCCCTTTGTCAACCTGACCGGCGCAATCGAGGAAATCGATCCGGAAGCCGGAAAACTCAAGGTCTCTGTTTCTATTTTTGGCCGTTTCACGCCGGTAGTTCTCGAATACTGGCAAGTGGAACGCCTCACCGACGACAATTAATCCCGTTTATTTCGACCTCCCATGGCGAAGAAGATCACCAAAACGATCAAACTGCAACTGCCCGCCGGCGCGGCCAATCCCGCGCCCCCCGTGGGACCGGCGCTCGGTGCTGCCGGCGTCAACATCATGGCCTTTTGCAAGGACTTCAATGCGCGAACCAAGGAACGCGCGGGAACGATCCTGCCGACTGTCATCACGGTCTATGCGGACCGCTCGTTTTCGTTCATCACGAAGTCGCCGCCCGCTTCCGTGCTTTTGAAAAAGGCCGCCGGAATTGCCAAGGGTTCGGGAGTTCCGAACAAGGACAAGGTCGGCAAAGTGACGCGCAAGCAGGTTCTTGAAATTGCCCAGACCAAGATGGAAGACCTCAACGCTTCCTCCGAAAGTGCGGCTTGCCTCGTTGTCGAGGGAACCGCCCGTTCGATGGGAATCGAGGTCGTCGACTAATTTTTTCTCACAACGTCAGTACCTCACTACGAAGGGAGTTGTAATCCTATGCCAACGATATCCAAACGACAAAAGGCGGCCCGTGAACACGTCGATCGCCTCCAGACTTACTCGCTCGCAGAAGCGGTTGCTGTGCTTGCCAAGTTTCCCAAAGCGAAATTTGACGAGACGGTGGAACTGAGCGCCCACTTGGGCGTTGATCCCCGCCAGAGCACCCAAATGGTGCGCGGCATTGTTACCTTGCCGAAGGGCAGCGGCAAAAAGGTTCGGGTTATTGCCTTTACCGAAAACGCCGAAGAAGCGATTGCCGCCGGTGCCGAAGAAGCTGGCCTCGAAGACCTCATTGCCAAAGTGACCGACGGGTGGACTGACTTCGACGTGGCCGTCTCGTCGACTTCTGCGATGAAGGAAGTGCGTAAAGTCGCTCGTGTGCTCGGACCTCGCGGCCTTATGCCGAACCCGAAATCCGGCACGGTGACAGACGATGTCGCCGCTGCGATCAAGGAGATCAAACTCGGCGGGCGTGTGGAGTTCAAGATGGACAAGACCGCCAACATTGGCGCGATCGTTGGTAAACGCTCTTTCTCTGAAGGTGACCTGGTTGAAAACATCCAGACCGTGATCGATGCGATTGGCAAATCCAAGCCCGATGGGCTGAAGGGTGCGCGCTACATCAAGTCGATGGCAATCAGCGGCACGATGACTCCCGGTGTTCGCCTCGACCCGGCCCTCTACACCCAATTCTAACCGTTTCCGCGTCATGCAAGAAGAAAAGAAATACCTCGTAAACGAGATCGGTGAGTGGCTGGACAAGTCGGAATACGTTTTTCTGGCCGATTTCACCAAGATCACGGTGGCGGAAACCGAAGGGCTCCGGAAGATCCTCGCGGACTTCGGTGCTGAATTCCACGTTGTCAAGAACCGCATTCTCAAGATTGCGGTCGCCAACAAGGATTATCCAGACCTCGGCGAAACCCTGACTGGTCCGACTGCGATCGTGGTCGGTGGCGACAACCCTCCCGGAGTCGCCAAGGCGCTGGAGAAATTTTTCAAGGACAAGCAGAAGTTGCAGCTGAAAGGCGGGGTTCTCGAGAAGACCGCCCTTTCAACTGACGACATCTCGGCCCTCGCCAAACTGCCCCCGGCGGAGGTGCTCAAGGCACAACTGCTCGGCCTCTTCAACCAGCCAGCGACCCTTATGGTCCGCGTCGTTCAAGCCGTGCCGCAAGGCCTGCTGAACGTATTGCAGGCAAAGGTGGACAAAGAGCAGGAGGGCGCAGCCTAACACCGGCATTGTGCCGCGTGTGAATTCATTTCCCTGAACGTAGCAGTTAGGAGGAAAAGCCTCTTAAACGACGAAAGCACAAGCCCGTGCCAGTAGCGCTAACTGCTTCCAACGGAACTAATACCATGGCAGACATCACCAAAGCAGACGTCATTGAATGGCTCAGCGGACAATCCGTCCTCGAAATCGCAGGTCTCGTGAAAGACCTCGAAGAAAAGTGGGGCGTTAGCGCCGCTGCTCCGGTTGCGGTTGCCGCCGCTGTCGGTGGAGGCGAAGCCGCCGCTGAAGTCGAAGAAAAGACCGAATTCGACGTGATCCTGAAGGCCTTTGGTGCCAACAAGATTGCCGTCATCAAGGAAGTCCGTGGCATCACCGGTCTCGGCCTCAAGGAAGCGAAAGACCTCGTGGAAGGCGCTCCCAAGGCAATCAAGGAAGCGACCACCAAGGACGACGCCGAAGACATCAAGAAGAAGCTCGAAGCCGCCGGCGCCGAAGTCGAAATCAAGTAACGCTGAGAATATTCTCACAGCACATTTATTTCTGGCAGCCAGACCGGTTCCAAGTGAGCCGGTCTGGTCTGCCTGTTTTTACTCACATTTTGTGTGCGTCAGGCCGAGCGACGCAACGTCCCGCGTCTTTCGGCCTTACGCACCCCCGCGTTGCCTAAGAACCGTTTTAAATCCAGTTCCATATGTCCGACCGCATCAACTTCGGTAAACTGAAGGAAGTCATTTCTCCTCCGAATCTCATTCAGATTCAGAGCGATTCCTTCAAAGAATTCATTCAAGCGGATGTCGCCCCGAACAAACGGGAACATCTCGGACTGGAAGCCGTCCTGCGGGAAGTGTTTCCGATTGAGAGCTACGACGGTCGTTGCCAGTTGGAATACGTCTCCTATCGCCTCTCGGAGCCGAAGCTGACCGAAATGGAATGCATCCGGGAGGGCGTTTCCTACTCGATTTCCCTCTATGTGAAGCTGCGGCTGAAGGAAGAGGAAGCGATCAAGGACGAAGAAATTTACATGGGCGAAATGCCGATGATTACCGAGCGTGGCTCGTTTATCATCAATGGTGCCGAGCGTGTGGTGGTCAGCCAGCTTCACCGTTCGCCGGGGATTGCCTTTGAAGTGGCGCCGCATACCAGTGGCAAGCTGCTCCACAGCTTCCGGATCATTCCAGATCGTGGAACCTGGCTGGAAACCCAGTTCGACCAGAACGATTTGCTCTACGTGTATCTGGACCGTCGCCGTCGCCGCCGCAAGTTCCTCGTGACGACTCTGTTGCGTGCAATGGGCTACGGCAGTGACTACGAGATTCTCAACTTTTTCTACGACATCGCCGAGTTGAAGGTGAAGGAAGCGCTCGATATGGAGAGCGTGAGCCGCCTCGTGCTGGTCGAGGATTTGGTGGATGCCGAGCGCGGTGCCGTGCTCGCCCGGAGTTTTGAACCGTTGACCAAAACGATCGTTCGCAGCATCGAATCAGCAGGCATCGACACGGTGCGGGTGATTGATACCACGATCGATGACGGTGCGATTATTCGCTGCCTCAAGAAAGACCCGACGCGGAACGAAGAGGAAGCCCTCAAAGACATTTACAAGCGCTTGCGCCCCGGTGAACCGCCGACAACGGCCAACGCCCGCGCATTGCTCAAGCGCCTCTTCATGGATCCGAAGCGTTACGACCTCGGTCGGGTCGGGCGCTATAAGATCAACCAGAAACTGTCGCTCGAGACTCCGCTGGATGCACGCGTGGTCACGGTCGAAGACATCGTCGAAGCGACCAAATACCTCGTTCGCCTGAAGAAGGGCGAGGGGATCGTCGACGACATCGACCACCTCGGCAGCCGCCGGGTGCGGACGGTTGGCGAGCTATTGATGAACCAGTGTCGGATCGGCTTGGCCCGGACCGAGCGTCTGGTGAAAGAGCGCATGACGCTTTACGATCAGTCGGTTGACTCGATCACGCCGCAGAAACTGATCAATCCGAAGGCGCTGAGCACCGTAATTCGCGATTTCTTTGCGCGGAGTCAGCTGAGCCAGTTCATGGACCAGATCAATCCGCTGGCCGAAGTCACGCACAAGCGTCGCCTTTCGGCTCTCGGGCCGGGCGGTCTGAATCGTGAACGCGCAGGCTTTGAAGTCCGTGACGTGCATCCCTCGCACTACGGCCGTATCTGTCCGATTGAAACGCCGGAAGGTCCGAACATCGGTTTGATCAACAGCCTTTCGATCTACGCGCGGGTCAACGAATTCGGCTTTATTGAAAGTCCCTACCGCTACGTCAAGGACGGCGTGGTCAGTGAAGAGGTCGTTTACCTCAACGCCGACCAGGAAGAAGGAAAGATCATCGCGCAGGCGAATTCCCGCCTTGAAGGCAACAAGCTTGTCGGTCGGGTGACGGCCCGGAAGGGAGATGACTTCGTCGAAATCGAACCGGGTGAAGTTCACTTCATGGACGTCTCGCCGAAGCAGGTTGTTTCGGTTGCTGCGGGGATGATTCCGTTCCTCGAGCACGACGACGCGAATCGCGCCCTGATGGGTTCGAACATGCAACGTCAGGGCGTGCCGCTGCTCAAGACGCAGGCTCCCTTTGTCGGCACCGGCATTGAATCGACGGTGGCCCGTGACTCCAAGACGGTCTCGGTAGCCGAGGGCGATGGCATTGTCGCCAGCGTCGATGCCAATCGGATCATCATCACTCAGGATGGGGAAGTTCCCGGTAAACTGCCGAAGAAACCGAAGAGTGATCCGAAAAAAGGTTTTTACTATTATCCGTTGCGCAAGTTCCTCCGCTCGAACGCGGGAACCTGTTTCAATCAAAAGCCGATTGTCTCGCGCGGTCAGCCAGTCAAGGCCGGACAGATCATTGCGGATGGTGCCAACACCGATCAGGGCGAGATCGCGCTGGGCGCAAACGTGCTCGTCGCCTACATGCCGTGGAACGGTTATAACTTCGAAGACGCGATCCTGATCAGCGAGCGCCTGCTCAAGGACGACGTGTTCACTTCGGTGCACATCGACGAATTCGAAGTAACCGCCCGTGACACCAAGCTCGGGCCGGAAGAAATCACCCGTGACATCCCCAACGTCGGCGAAGAAGCCCTGCGCAACCTTAACCACGACGGGGTCATCCGGATCGGGGCCGAGGTCAAACCGGGCGACATCCTCGTCGGCAAGATCACGCCGAAAAGCGAAACCGAGCTGGCACCGGAAGAAAAACTCCTCCGGGCGATCTTCGGTGAGAAGGCTGCCGACGTGAAGGATACCTCGCTCCTCGTGCCATCGGGAACGTTCGGCATCATCATGGATGTGAAGGTGTCCAGCCGGGTGGAAGGTGAAAGCGAAAAACTGTCAGCTTCCGACCGCCGCCGTCAGATCAAGAAGATCAACGAGGAATACCGGACCGAGGCGGACAAGCTGCGCGAGTCGCTGACCGAATCGCTCTCGAACATCCTTTTGGGTGAAAAGATTCCGCTCGACGTGATCAACAACGAGACGGGGGAAGTCATCATTCCCGCCAATCGGAAGATCACCAAGACGCTGCTCCGCCGTTTGGCCGCCGTCTACAAGAGCGTTGAAATCGACCCGTCCCCCGTTCGGATCAAGATCATGGAGATCATCGACAGCTTCAAAACAAAGTTCGATGAGCTCGATCACGATCAGGAGCGCAAGATTGAGTCGGTTGAAAGTGGCGAGGACGTCGAATCGGGAACGATCAAGAACGTCAAAGTTTACATCGCAACCAAGCGCAAGATCCAGGTCGGTGACAAGATGGCCGGTCGTCACGGAAACAAGGGTGTGGTGGCGAAGATCGTTCCGATCGAAGACATGCCGCACCTTGAAGACGGCACACCGGTCGACATCTGCCTCAATCCGCTCGGGGTGCCAAGCCGCATGAACGTCGGACAGGTGCTCGAGTGTCACTTGGGTTTTGCCTGTAAAAAGCTCGGTCTCAAGATCGCCACGCCGGTGTTCGACGGGATCGAGGAAGCCCAGATCAAGAAATACCTGGCGGAAGCCGGACTTCCCTTGAGCGGCAAGAGCTTCCTTTATGATGGCCGGACCGGGCAACGCCTGGACCAAGAGGTCGTCGTGGGCTACACCTACATGTTGAAACTCAACCACTTGGTGGCGGACAAGATTCACGCCCGGGCGGTTGGACCTTACAGTCTGATCACTCAGCAACCGCTCGGTGGAAAGGCTCAGTACGGCGGTCAACGGTTTGGGGAAATGGAGGTTTGGGCGCTCGAAGCTTACGGAGCGGCCTATACCCTTCAGGAGCTCCTCACCGTCAAATCCGACGACGTCCAAGGCCGGACCAAGATTTACGAAGCGCTGGTCAAGGGCGACAACTCGCTCCAAGCCGGAACCCCGCAGTCCTTCAACGTTTTGATGAAGGAAATGCAGGCACTCTGTCTGGACATCCGCCTTGGCGACCAGGATCCCCTCGCGTCGGCTTTTGCCTGAGCCACGCCGTTTACTCCTGACACTATTTATCAGAAATCCTCAGCACGGGATCGCATATTATGAGCATGACGACAGAAGACATTGCCTCGCGCGAAGCACGGGAAGCCCTCGGCTTCGAGAAGGATCAGTCGTTTGACCAGGTTTCCATTACCGTTGCCTCACCGGACGCCATCCGGTCGTGGTCGCGGGGAGAGGTGAAAAACCCCGAAACGATCAATTACCGCACCTTCAAGCCCGAGCCGGGCGGCCTTTTTTGCCAACGTATCTTCGGACCGGTTCGCGACTACGAGTGCGCCTGCGGCAAATACAAACGGATCAAATACAAGGGCGTGATCTGCGACCGTTGCGGCGTCGAAGTGACGGTTGCACGGGTTCGCCGCGAACGCATGGGGCACATTGAGTTGGCCGTGCCCTGTTCCCACATCTGGTTCCTGAAGAGCATGCCGAGCCGCCTTGGCCTGCTGCTCGACCTGACAGCGCGCAACTTGGAGCGGGTGATCTATTACGAAAACTACATCGTAACCGATCCGGGCAAGACGCCCCTCGAAGAGAAACAGCTGCTCACCGAGCAGGAATACCAACAGGCGATGGACGAATACGGCGACGATTCGTTCGAAGCCGAAATGGGTGCCGGCGCGATTCGCAAGGTTCTTGAAAAGATGGACCTGCCCAGCGTGGTGGATGAGCTGCACGATCAGCTGCAGAACACCCGTTCCAAGCAGATCAAGAAGAAGCTGTCCAAGCGCCTCAAGGTGATCAACGGCTTCATCAATTCCGAAGCCCGCCCCGAGTGGATGGTGCTGGAAGTGGTCCCAGTCATTCCGCCGGACCTGCGTCCGCTCGTTCCCTTGGAAGGTGGCCGTTTCGCGACTTCCGACCTCAACGACCTTTATCGCCGCGTGATCAACCGGAACAACCGGTTGAAGAACCTGCTGCTGCTGAAGACACCGGACGTCATCATCCATAACGAAAAGCGGATGCTGCAGGAAGCGGTAGACGCTCTCTTTGACAACGGTCGTCACGGTCGCGCCGTTACCGGTGCCGGAAATCGCCCCCTCAAGTCCCTCAGCGACATGCTCAAGGGTAAGCAAGGCCGGTTCCGTCAGAACTTGCTCGGAAAGCGCGTCGACTACTCGGGCCGTTCGGTCATCGTGATCGGGCCGGAGCTCAAGCTCCACCAGTGCGGTTTGCCCAAGAAGATGGCGCTGGTGCTGTTTGAGCCATTCATCATCCGCCGCCTCAAGGAGCTCGGATTTGTGCACACCGTGCGTGGCGCGCGCAAAATGATCGAAAAGCGTGCTCCCGAAGTCTGGGACATTCTCGAAGAGGTGACCAAAGGGCACCCGGTGCTGCTCAACCGTGCACCGACGCTTCACCGTCTTTCCATCCAAGCGTTTGAATGCACCCTGATTGAAGGGGACGCGATTCGCCTGCACCCGCTGGTCTGTTCGCCCTACAACGCGGACTTCGATGGTGACCAGATGGCGGTGCACGTGCCGCTTTCGCTCGAGGCGATCCTCGAAGCGAAGCTGCTCATGCTTGCTCCGCACAACATCTTCTCGCCCTCCAGCGGGGATCCCATCCTCACGCCCTCGCAGGACATTGTCTTGGGCTCCTACTACCTGACTCTCGAACCGCGCAAACAACCCGTGGACGAGAGCAAGCTTCCGCTCTTCGGTTCATTCGAGGAAGTCGTCATGGCTGAAGCCGATGGCGCCGTGCGCAAGATCGACTGGATTCGTTTGGCGAACCCCGACTACGGCCGCAACACCGTTTACGGCCGCAGCAAGGAGAAGGTCATCGTGACAACTCCGGGGCGCGTTATTTTCAGCGGAATCTTCCCGGAAACGATCGGGTTTATCAACTTTGCGGTGCCAAAGAAGCGCCTCGGAGAATTGATCAACAAGACCTACGAAACGGCTGGTCGCGAAGAGTCTGTGCTGCTGTTGGACCGCCTGAAGGAGCTCGGTTTTACCGTGGCAACCTACGCCGGTATTTCGATCGGGATGGAGGACATGATCATTCCGCCGGAAAAGACGGAGATCGTGGCCCGTGCCCGCGAAAAGATTGCCGAAGTCACTGGTCAATACCGTAAAGGGATCATCACCGGTGGCGAACGCTACAATAAGGTGATCGACATCTGGACCGGTGCTACCGACGAAATCGCCAAGGCGGTATTCAAGCACCTCGACTACAACAATGGAAAAGAGGAAGTAAACCCGGTCTATTTGATGATGGATTCCGGTGCTCGGGGTAACAAGCAGCAGGTTCGCCAGCTGTGTGGAACCCGGGGACTCATGGCCAAGCCTTCCGGCGAAATCATCGAGCGTCCGATTCTGTCTTCCTTCCGCGAAGGTCTGTCGGTTCTCGAATACTTCATTTCCACTCACGGTGCCCGTAAAGGTCTGGCCGACACGGCGCTTAAGACCGCTGACGCCGGATACCTCACGCGTAAACTGTGTGATGTCGCGATGGACATCATCATCACGCGTGAGGATGACGGAAACCGCGATGGGATCTGGAAGGCTGCGATCTATGAAGGTGACGATGAAATCGTTCCCCTCCGTGAGCGCCTGATCGGTCGCTGCGCCGCATTGGACGTGGTCAACCCGATCAATCCGGAGGAAGTGGTCATCAAGGCGGGCGAGCTCATCACGCCGGCTCATGCCAAACGCGTGGATGATCTCGGTATCGAGCGTGTAAAGATCATGTCGCCCCTGACGCACTCGCGGAAGGGCAACATGCCAGCCAACGCTTACGGTATCAATCCAGCCACCAATGCTCGGGTCGAAATCGGTACTGCGGTTGGCATCATCGCCGCGCAATCGATTGGGGAACCCGGCACGCAGCTCACCATGCGGACCTTCCACATCGGGGGGATTGCTTCGGCGCTCGCCCAATCCGCGGAGATCCAGGTGCGCAATACCGGTAGTGTGAAGTTTGACGGCTTGCGGATTGTTGAAGTGAACAATGGCGCTGCGCTGGTTGTTCTGAACAAGACCGGTAAGATCAGCATCCTCGACAACAAGGAGAAGGAGCTCGAAAACTATAACATCCCCGCTGGAGCTGTGCTCAGCGTCCGGGATGGCGATTCCATCGAAGCGGGAGCAACCCTCGCTCAGTGGGATCCCCATAATGTGCCGATTCTTTCCGAAAAGTCCGGGACGATTCGCTTTAAGGACATGATCCCCGGGGTCACCGTGAAGCGCGAACTGGACCCCGCTACGGGCCGGATCGGCACGGTCGTGGTTGAACACAAGGAAGACCTCAACCCGATTGTCGAAATCGTGGACGAGAACAACAAGGCACTTGCCACCTATGCGGTTCCCACGGGGGCGACGGTTTCCGTCGTTGAAGGGGATGAAATCGCGGCGGGTGCACTCCTTGCAAAGACGCCACGTCAGGCCTCCAAGACGCAGGACATTACCGGTGGTCTCCCCCGTGTTGCCGAGCTTTTCGAAGCTCGCCGCCCGAAGGAAGCGACCGAGATGGCCAAGATCGACGGGATCGTTTCAATGTCCGGAACCCTCCGTGGCAAGAAGCGCCTGATCGTGACCGACGAAGAAAGCGGCCAGGAAGAAGAGCACCTCATCCCGCACGGAAAGCACATTGTGGTGCAACCAGGGGATTTCGTGCACAAGGGCCAGCATCTGACCGAAGGGGCCGCTGATCCTCACGAAATTCTCGAGATTCTCGGGCCGAATGCGGTTCAGGAATACCTGCTTTCGGAGATTCAGAAGGTTTATCGTCTCCAGGGCGTAACGATCAATGACAAGCACATCGAGCTGATCATCAGCCAGATGCTCAGCAAGGTGCGCATCACCGAACCGGGCGACTCAGAATTCTTCTGGGGCGAGCAGGTCGAGAAGGAAGCCTTCATGCGCGAAAACGAGCGTTTGACTGAAGCCGGAGGACAACCGGCCGAAGGGGAACCGATTCTTCTCGGGATCACCAAGGCATCGGTTGAAACGGAAAGCTTCATTTCCGCAGCGTCCTTCCAGGAAACGACCCGTGTGCTCACCGACGCGTCCACCTTGGGCAAGATCGACAAGCTCGAAGGCTTCAAGGAAAACGTGATCATGGGTCACTTGATCCCGGCCGGAACCGGTCTTCCCCGTTACCGTCGCCTCAAGATCAATACCTTGGGTGCCGCTCTTTCCGTGGAAGAGTCTGAAGCTGCCGGCTAAGCAACGATTCGACGCTTCACCCCTTTACAACCCGGGCTGCCTTCAATGGTGGTCCGGGTTTTTTTATCTTCAGACCATTCGGGCGGGCGAAGGGTTCCCAAGAGATCGCCGCGTGCTGCATAATTTTGCTCAGGTGGAGGTGGCGATTGAGGACGCCAAAGGTTTATCAAAAACCATCCGAAACGCCCTTGGAATCCAGTAATCATGCGGTTCTCGTTCTATGTGTGAGCGCTTTTGCCATGCTGGCACGCATCCTGCTTTAGTTGGTTTCTCGTTTTTTCATAAACGGTCTCACGCTCACACAACGACAAGAATCCAGAACAACTATGAAAACCTCGTTTAAGCCACCGCGCCTGTTGCTTGCAGTGCTTCTCGGCCTTTTTGCACTTCCCTTGTTCATGATGGGGCAGGACGCCGCTGAGTCTGCAGGTGATCTGGCTGCCGAAATCAATGCCTACACCGAGCAGTTCGGTGGTGCTCCTGCGGACGAGGATTACATCGCCATGCACGAGCGGTACGGGGTGACATTTGATTTCTTCACGATCAGCAACCTTTGGACCCTTATAGCCGCCGCTCTGGTGTTTTTGATGCACCTTGGCTTTGCGACGCTGGAGTCGGGCCTCACTCAGTCCAAGAACACGGTCAACATCCTGTTCAAGAATGTGTTCATCATCTGCATGGGCATTCTGGCTTATGCGGTCGTGGGCTTTAACACGATGTATCCCGGCGACTTTAATGGTTTCCTCAGCTTTGGTGGCCCGCTGAAGGCTGCTGATTATGGAGGTACGGACTTCTCCTACGGTGGCACAGGGCTGGCGATGACTGGCTGGAGTGACTTCATCTTCCAAGCGATGTTCGCGGCAACTGCTGCCACGATCGTCTCCGGGGCGGTGGCTGAGCGCATCAAACTCCCGTCCTTTATGTTGATTGGCACCCTCGTGGTCGCCATCGCCTACCCGATCTCCGGATCTTGGAAGTGGGGCGGCGGCTGGTTGGATGCGGCTGGTTTCTATGACTTCGCCGGCTCCAGCCTGGTCCACGCCTTCGGTGGATTCGCAGCCTTGGCTGCCGTGCTTGTGCTCGGGCCACGGCGGGGCAAATACCTCGCCGGGGGCAAGATCAAGCCGATCTTGGGTCACAGCATGCCGCTGGCAACGATCGGGGTATTCCTGCTCTTCCTCGGGTGGTTTGGATTCAACGGCGGTTCCGTGCTCTCTGCCGATCCGGAGTTGGTCTCGCTCGTCTTTGTAACCACGGCGTTGGCCGCAGCTTCAGGTGGTCTGGCTTCGATCGTGACCTCTTGGGTGGTGATCAAGAAGCCCGACCTTTCGATGGCTCTGAACGGAATCCTCGCGGGCTTGGTCGGTATCACCGCCGGTGCTGACAGCATGGGGCCTTGGAGCGCCGTCATTGTGGGTATGATTGCTGGGGTGATCGTTGTGTTCTCCATCCTTATTTTCGATAAGATCAAGATCGACGACCCGGTGGGTGCCATCTCCGTGCACGGTGTGTGTGGTGTCTGGGGAACCCTCGCCGTCGGGATCTTTGGAGGAGGCAGCCTGCTTTGGCAGTTTCTTGGAACGCTCTCCGTCTCGGCCTTCGCCTTCATCTTCACCTTTCTGCTCTGCTTGCTGGTAAAGGTTTCACCGCTCGGCTTGCGTGTCAGCGAAGAGGAAGAGATGATGGGTCTCGACCTTGGCGAGCATGGCGCGGAGGCGTATCCAGACTTTCAGTCCGGTACCAAGGGCTAATCAGCGCTTGCTAAGATAACGACCAACAAATACAAGGAAACAACCTTATGAAACTCGTTAAAGCGATCATTAAGCCCTTTAAGCTCGAAGAAGTAAAAGAAGCACTGGCCGAAGTCGGCGTTGAAGGGATGACGGTAACCGAGGTCAAGGGATTCGGCCGTCAAAAGGGGCACACGGAGATTTACCGTGGCTCTGAGTACACTGTTGATTTTCTGCCTAAAGTGATGCTCGACATCGCAGTGTCCGACGACCTCGTGGCCAAGACCGTGGATGCCATCAAAAATGCTGCCAAGACTGGCAAGATTGGCGATGGCAAGATCTTCGTTCTTCCGATCGAGGAAGCTGTCCGGATCCGGACAGATGAAACGGGCGAAGGAGCCATCTAGTTCCTCAGTCCATTTCGCACTCAGTATTTCACCCTCCCGCGCTTGTCGCCGGGAGGGTTTTTTTATTTTCCGACTAAGGACCTTCTGCCGATGGAGCAGTGTCGGCTGCGAATGAGACGCCGGAAGTAAACAGTCTTGCTTGGTTTACCTTGGGTTGTTTTTTTACGAATGCGCATTCAGCAATGGCTGTTTCATTTCTCTCTCTCAACCCCTGATTGATCATGTTACCCCACACTTTGATCTCCTCTCTCCTCCTGTCTCTTTCGCTCGCATTTTTCAGTGGATGCGGTGCCCGCTCGACCGAGGTGCCCCCTGCCAGCCCGGCAGATCCTGCGCTCATGCAGTTGGTGGAAGAACGGCTGGAAGCATTTGCCTCGATTGTCGATGTGCAGAAACGGATTCCGGGGCCGATCGCTTTCAACATGCTTCAGGAATACGTAGCGGCGAACCCGGAGATCTATGGTTCAGCGCTCGCGATGGCACCGGATAAATCTGATTTCGGAACGGGTCGGTCCTGCCCTTATGTGCACCGGAGCGGCGAAGCCATTGTCCAAAAAAACCTCGTCGACAGTTACAACTATCTGGCGGAGCCGTGGTACACCCGGGCTGCGGAGTTGGGAAAGCCAGTCTGGAGCGAACCGTATTTTGACCGGGGAGGCGGAGATATTTGGATGATCACCTATTCAGTTCCCCTCTATGCGCCAGGGGGCAGTCTCGTGGGTGTGCTGACGAGTGATTTGCCGGCATCGGCACCCCAAGGATAAGCCGTTACAGGCCACAGGTTTGGGGCGGGGCCCCTTCATGGTTAGGGCGGGCGACGATGCCGGCATAGGGTTCGAGCGGAAAGACCTGCTCGCCGCAGGTGCCGTTGACCAGATAGCGATCACAGATGCCAAACAATTCACCGCTGGAGCGCGCCCGCCGCATCTCCTTGAGAAATGCCCCCTCGGGGTCGACTCCCTGCCCGATAAAGTTAAGAAACTTTTTCAGAAAGTTGGTGTGGGAAAGATCTTCGAATGCAGGGTGATCAGTGGCCGTCCAAAGACGTTCGATATACTCCCGAACCTCTCGCAGCGTGGGGCGGTAAATTTTTTCTCCGGTGAACTGCTCGCGGATTTGCCGAAAGATCCACGGGTTGCGAATCGCGCTTCGGCCGATCATGAGGCCGTCCGCGCCGGTCGTGCGCCAAACGGAATCGGCGATCGGCGCAGAGCTGATGTTGCCATTGGCGAACACCGGGCAGCGCAGGCGTTGCTTGGCATGTGCAATGAAATCGTAGTGAACGTCGCCGCGGTACATTTCTTTCACCGTGCGGCCATGAACGCTGACAAGGTCGACGTTGTGGCGATCGAGAATCGCCAGGATCGTGTCAAAGCGATCCGTCGAATCAAAACCGATTCGCATCTTAACCGAGAAGCTCCCTGGAATGGCGGTGCGCAATGCGCCGACCAATGAGTCGACTTTTTTGGGATCCCGAAGCAATCCGCCGCCGACATTCTTACGATAAACTTTGGGAGCCGGGCAGCCCATATTGAGGTCGATGCCGGCAATGGGGTATTGGGCCAGCTCATGGGCCGTCCGGATCATGTGGGGAATGTCTTCGCCAATCAATTGAGCATAGACCGGTCGGCCGGTGTCGTTTTCCACGATCGATTGAAGGATGTGCTTTTCGAGGGTGGAGTGGGCGTAGACTCGGAAATATTCCGTGAAATAGTAGTCCGGCGCGCCGTAGTTCGCGATCACCTTCATAAAGGGCAGGGTGGTCACGTCCTGCATGGGGGCCAGCGCTGTGGGCGGCTGATCTGGGCGGAGGGGAGGCGGCAGTTGAGCAGGCATTCAGGTCCCACGAGAACAGGATGGATCGGTGATGGCAACGCCCGGCGCGGGCGGAGAACATTCGCGTTGATTCATAAGCAGGTGCGGTCAATACCTCTTGCGCGGGTTTTTCTGCCCGTTTCCCACTCTGAATTGTTTCTGCCATGCTCGCATTTGCCCGCCAAGTTTTGCGTCAGGAAGCCGAGGCTCTGGCTTCGGTCGCCGAGACGTTACCGGAATCTTTCGAATCGATCTGTCAGGCGGTTATGGCTTGTGAAGGAGCCGTCGTCACCAGCGGGGTGGGAAAGGCCGGCCTGATTGCGCGCAAAATCGCCGCAACGTTTGCCAGCACCGGGACGCGGAGTTTTCATCTCGATCCGCTGGGAGCCTTTCACGGCGATCTTGGAATGATCGCTCCCCGTGATTTGCTGCTGTTGCTGAGCAACAGCGGGGCGAGTACTGAGATGCTTTTGCTGGCTGATTATGCGCAATCCGAAGGGATCACAAGTGTCGCCTTGAGCCGTTCCGACGCAACTGCGTTGGCTAAACGCTGCACCCACTCGCTGGCTTATGGAGAGTTTGCTGAAGCCTGTCCGCTACGACTGGCTCCCAGCACCAGCACCACGGTGATGTTGGCGGTGGGTGATGCCTTGGCGCTGACGGTACAGCATCTGAAGGGGTTTACTGAATCCGATTTTGCCCGGTATCATCCGGCTGGAGCGCTGGGACGCTTTCTCAAGCATGTGGAGGAAGTGATGCGGAGTGGATCCGAGGCGGCGATTGTCGCCGAGACGCAGTCGATCGCCGAAGCCGTTGCAGCTGTTGCCAAGGCCCGCTGCGGGCTGTGCCTGATCACGGATGCGGATGGAAAACTGGCTGGAGTTTACAGCGATGGAGATTTTCGCCGCGATGCGTTGGCGGGCGTGCACCTGCAAACCCCCGTCGGTGAACGGTGTCATCGGCCGGGGAAACGGATCCGGGAGGGCTTGATGGTCGGGGAAGCGCTCGATGTTATTCGACGCGGTCGCATCAATTCACTTCCGGTCGTGGATGCAGAAGGCAGGCCGCTCGGGCTGCTCGATCTGCAAGATCTTGTTTAGGCTGAAAAGGCGGACATTCGCATTGATCCTCGTGCCCTTGCGTCCACAGTGGGGACGTTCTACCTTCATGCGCAATTCACCCGATTTCGTATTTGATATTCTCCATGGCTAAAGTCGCTCTCATCACAGGAATTACCGGACAGGATGGTTCCTACCTCGCTGAACAACTTCTTGAAAAAGGGTATGTCGTCCACGGCATGATCCGTCGCTCGAGCAGTTTCAACACCGGGCGGATTGACCATTTGTTCAATGATCCGGAGATTCATGACAAGCGGCTCTTCCTGCACTACGGCGACCTGACGGATGCCTCGAATCTCAACCGCTTGCTGGAACGTTCGGCACCCGACGAAATTTATAACCTGGGCGCGCAGAGCCACGTGAAGGTGTCCTTCGAGGTTCCGGAATATTCGGCGGAAGTCGATGCGATCGGGACCCTGCGTTTTCTCGATGCCATCAAGGAAGTCGGGCTGAAAAACACCCGCTTTTATCAGGCTTCCACCAGCGAGCTGTACGGTAAGGTTCAGGAAATCCCCCAAACGGAAAAAACGCCGTTTTATCCGCGCTCTCCTTACGGCGTGGCCAAACTTTACGGCTACTGGATCATCGTCAATTACCGCGAGTCCTACGATCTTTTTGCCTGCAACGGGATTCTCTTTAATCACGAGTCGCCGCGCCGTGGAGAGACATTTGTCACTCGCAAAATCACGTTGGCCGCGGCTCGTATTAAACTCGGACTCCAGGAGAAACTGGTGCTCGGCAATCTCGATTCCCAGCGGGACTGGGGTTATGCGCCCGAATACACGGAGGGCATGTGGCGCATTCTTCAGCAGGATAAGCCGGATGACTTTGTCCTCGCGACGAATGAAATGCACTCCGTGCGCGAATTCACCCAATGGACATTCAAGCACCTGGACATCGAACTCGCATTCGAAGGAGAGGGCGTCAACGAGAAGGGTATCGATACCAAGACCGGCAAGGTGCTGGTGGAGGTGAGCCCGCAGTATTTTCGCCCCGCTGAAGTCGAACTCCTGATCGGCGATGCCTCCAAGGCGAAGAAGGTTCTCGGTTGGGAGCCAAAAACCAAATGCGCGGAGCTGTGCCGGATCATGGTTCAGTCCGACTTTGAAAAAGTGCGTGCCCGCGGGTTCTAAACTTTGCCCCAAACGCAGTTCATCCATTGCGAAGGCAATCCAAGCGGATTAGCCGTCACCCATGACTCAGCTGAAAGTGAAACGCTCCAAAGACACAAAAATCTATGTCGCCGGCCACCGGGGAATGGTGGGCTCGGCCACGGTTCGTGCCCTCAACGCCCAAGGGTTTGAAAACATTATTACCCGCACCCGCTCCGAGCTTGATCTGACGAACGCGGCGGCAGTGGAATCGTTTTACCGCGAGGTGAAACCGGAGGTGGTTGTCATCGCCGCGGCCAAGGTCGGAGGTATCCACGCGAATAATACCTATCCGGCCGACTTCCTGATGGAGAACCTGGCCCTCGAGTTGAATTTGATCCGAGGCGCGTATGAACACGGCGTGCGCCGGGTGTTGTTTTTGGGAAGCACCTGTATTTATCCGCGCGAGGCACCGCAGCCGATTCCAGAAAATTCCCTGCTCACCGGTCCGCTGGAACAGACCAACGAAGCTTACGCCATCGCCAAAATTGCCGGCCTCAAGATGTGCGAGTATTACCGCCGCCAACACGGCGTGTTGTTTCACTCGGCCATGCCGACGAACCTTTACGGCCCGGGTGACAATTATCATCCGGAGCATTCTCACGTGTTGCCCGCGCTCATTCGTCGCTTTCACGAGGCGAAAGAAGCCAAAGCGCCCTCAGTCACGATGTGGGGAACCGGCAAGCCACGCCGCGAATTTCTCCATGTGGACGATCTGGCCGCCGCGCTGCTCCACCTCCTCGAGCTGGCGGAGCCCCCGGATCTGGTCAATGTCGGCACCAGCGTCGATCTTCCCATTCGCGAACTGGCGGAGCAGGTTGCGGCAGTCGTGGGTTACGAAGGAACCATTGAGCACGACCTGTCCAAACCCGACGGCACTCCCCGCAAGCTGACCGATACGACGCTCCTGCGTTCCACGGGCTGGACCCCAAAAATCGATTTGGCCACCGGACTGAAAGCCACCTACGAAGATTTCCTCAGCCGCCTGCGCTCGGGCGAGCTGCGGGCGGTTTGAGCTGCGGGCCTTTGATCACCCCTGCGTCGCCGCCTCGTTGGCGGCGTGGGCGGGGAGGGTCACGTCGGCTTCATGTGCCACGTCCTTGGAGTGGTCCTTGGCGAAGAAGACGTAGATCGACGGCATCACCAGCAGGGTGAAAAATGTGCCGATGAACATTCCGGCCACGACGACGATCCCGATGCTGTTACGCGCGGCGGCACCGGCACCCGTCACCAGCACGAGGGGAAAGTGTCCGCAGACCGTTGCCATCGTCGTCATCAGCACTGGACGGAGGCGCACTTGGGCCGCTTCGCGAACGGCTTCCAATTTACTCAAACCGTTGCGCTGCTGTTGATTGGCAAACTCCACAATGAGAATGCCGTTTTTGGCCACCAGCCCGATCAGGGTGACCAATCCGACTTGCGAATAGATATTGAGCGTCGTGGTCCACCCATCCGTCCAGTAGGCCATGTTCGGATTGGGCATTTTCAGAAAGGTAAAAATCAACGCCCCGAACATCGCGAGTGGGACCGATCCCGCCAGGATCACGAACGGATCGCGGAAGCTGTTGAATTGGGCGGCGAGCACCAGATAGATGAGGAGAAACGAGAGGCCAAAGGTGAGCAGGAATCCGCCGCCTTCAGTTCTCAGTTGACGCGACTCGCCGGTATAATCGATTACGTAGCCCTCGGGCAGTCGCTCGGCCGCTGCGTCTTCCAGCAGATTCAGCGCACGATCCAACGGAAGAAACGACATGCCGCTCAGGGTAACGGCATTCAGTTGCTGAAAACGGTTGAGCGAACGCGGCTGCACATCCCGCTCGATCGTGGCAATCGTGCCCAAGGGGATCAGCGTGTTATTGGGCCCGCTGACAAAAATCTCGGTCAATTGCTCCGGATTCAGCCGGTCTGCCCGCTGAACTTGAGGAATGACCTTGTAACTGCGTCCGTCGATGCTGAAGCGATTGACGAAGTTTCCGCCCAGCATTGCGGCCACATCGAGCCCCACTGTCTGCATGTCGAGATTCATGCTGGCGACTTTTTCCCGGTCGAAGACCAAGCGGGCCTGGGGCAAGTCGATCTTGGTATCAACGGTGAGGAACATGAAATTGCCGCTCGCCATGGCTTCTTCCTGAATTGCATGGGCGAACTCCACGATTTCGGCGGTCTCGGCGGTCGAGCTGAGCACGAACTCGATCGGAAATTGCCCGCCGCCAGGAAGTGAGGGCGGCATGATGGGGAAAATCTCCACCGAGGGCAGCGCGGCGAGCTGGCCTTGCATCTCCGGTAAAATGTCAAACGCAGTGCGCTCCCGCTCTCCCCAAGGAGCGAGCACCATTCCTGAGAATCCCCCAGTGGGAAAGGTGATCTGGAACGTATAAGCCACCTCTGGAACCGTTGTGAAAACGTTGTTGATGGCGGTAGCCGCACTTTCCATCGGCTCGAGGGTGGCGTCGGCCGGGGCCTGCAGAATCCCAAAAATCACCCCTTGATCTTCTGTCGGGGCGAGTTCTTCCGGGGACTGCACGTAAAGAACCACTGCAACGAGGGAAATGCCAATCCAGAGTGCATAGACGCTGTAACGCGCGGCCAAGGTCGCATCGAGGATGCGTCCGTAGATCCGGCGCATCCGTTCAAAGCCAGCATCAATATGCTGGGGCAGCCAACCTTTGGGGCCTCCCGATCGGAGTAGGTGTGCCGACATCACGGGGGAAAGGGTCAGGGCGACCATGCCAGAGATCAGCACCGCGCCGGCGAGGGTAAAGGCAAACTCGCGAAAGAGCGATCCGGTCAATCCTCCCCGCAATCCGATCGGAGCATAAACGGCGGCCAACGTAATGGTCATTGCGATGACCGGCCCCACTAATTCTCGGGCACCGAGTACCGCGGCATGTTTTGGGCTGTAGCCCTCGCGCAGATGCCGCTCGACGTTTTCCACCATGACAATGGCGTCGTCCACCACGATTCCAACTGCCAGTACGATCGCGAGCAGGGTGAGCAGGTTGATGGTAAACCCAAATGCCTGCATCAGGAAAAACGCGCCAATCAGCGAGACGGGAATGGCGACAATCGGCACGAGGACCGCACGCAGGGAGCCGAGAAAGAGAAAAATCACCACCATCACGATCAGGAGTGTCTCGATCAATGTTCCCGTCACTTCATCGATCGCATCATTGATGTAGGCAGTCGCATCGTAGGCGATCAAGGCGTCGAGCCCGGTTGGCAGCTCCGCCCGAATCTTTTCGAGCTCCGTCCGGACCAGCGCCATGACGTCGATCGCATTGGCATCGGGCAAAGTCCAGATTCCCATGAAGGTGGCAGTCTGGCCGGAGAACCGCACGTCCGTGGTGTAATCTTCCGCGCCCAGTTCAACATCGGCGATGTCTTCGAGGCGGATCAGTGAGCTGCCCTCGGTCCGGATGACCAGACGGCGAAACTCATCGGCAGAGCTGATGTCCGTGTTGGCGGTCAGATTGACCTGGACGAGCTGTCCTTTGGTTGCGCCTACCGCTGAAAGGTAATTGTTGCGACTCAGGGCCGAGCGAACCTCTGCGGGGGTGATCCCGAGGGCGGCCATGCGATCGGGCTTGAGCCACACCCGCATGGCGAAGGTGCGCGCGCCGAGGATCTCCGCCCGCTGCACCCCGGGAAGGGCCGAAAGCCGTGGTTGCACCGTGCGCACGAGGTAATCCGTGATCTCGTTTTGTTCGAGAATGTCGGAATTGAAGCTGATGTAAGCGGAGGCGAACTGGGAATCCGCCGTTTCGATGTCGATCACCGGCACCTCTGCCTCGGGAGGTAAATCGCCCCGGACTTGGTCGACTTTGGCGCTGATCTCTGCCAATGCGCGGTTGGCGTCATAGTTGAGGCGCAGCCGGGCGTTGATGGTCGACACATTCTGAGCGCTGCTCGACTGCAGAAACTCGATCCCATCCGCCGCGGCGATGGCACGTTCCAGTGGGACGGTAATGAATCCGCGGACCAGATCGGCGTTGGCACCGACATACGTGGTGGTCACCTTGATCACGGCGTTGTTGTTCACCGGAAACTGCCGTACCGTGAGCGTATTAATCGCCTGAATACCGGCGATGATCACCACGAGGCTGACCACGATTGCCAGCACGGGGCGTTTGATAAAAAGGTCAGTGAAATTCATGCCGAGAATGCAGCGAAAGGTATTTGACGACGTTGCCAGGACCTAGCGGTTGGCGGGCGTCGGATTGATTTGAGCATCGTCCACTCCGGTATCACTCAGTGCGAGGGGAGCTCCATTACGTAATTTGAAACCGCCAGCCCGCACGATCTGTTGGCCCGGTTCGAGACCGGAAAGCACTTCAACAAAGTCTCCCCGCCGTTCGCCCAGACGCACAAAAGCCTGTTCTGCGATCAACCCGTCGCCTTCACCTTCTTTGACCAGAAAAACCGAATCGCCGTAAGCATTGTAGATCACGGCACTTTGGGGGATGATGCGGACTGTTCGCGAATCCGGCAAAAGCACTTCTGCCTTCACGAACATCCCGGGCAGGAGCGACGCGTTGGCGTTTTCAAAGGTTGCCTGAATGGCGACATTCCGGGTGGCGGGATCAATCAGGGAATTGATGGCCGTGATTTCCCCGAGCGGTGCGTCGGCCGGAGCTTCAGCAATGCGGACCGCATGGCCGACCGCGAGTTGCGGCAGGCGTTCCTGAGGAAGGGCGAACTCAACAAAGATCGGGGAAATGGAGCGCAGATCGACGATTGCGCTGCCTGGGCTCAAATACTGCCCCACGCTGATCTGGCGGATGCCGAGGCGACCGGCGAAAGGTGCGACGATGCGTTTTTTAGCCAGTTGAGCCTCTTGCGCGGCCAGTTCGGCTTCGGCTGCAGCGACATTGGCTTCGGCGGCATCGAGTTCGGATTGGGGAATGGAATTGCGGCTGCGCAGCTCGCGGGAACGGGTGACCGTCTTCTTCGCCAGCTCCAGCTGGGCCATGGCGCGGGCGCGATTCGCTTCTTCGACCGAGACGTCCAGCTCTACCAGCAAATCACCGGCTTCGACTTCAGCACCGGCATGAAAATGAATTGCGGAAACAGTTCCGGCGACTTCATTCGCGACCATAATGCCTTGAAAGGCTGTAACGGAGCCAACTGCGGGTATGGTGGCTTCCCACTCATCTTCGGTTACGGCCACTGCGCTGACGGTGGTCACCGGAACACCTGCTTCCGCTCCCGCTTGGATCATTGCCATGATCTGAAGCGCTTTAATGCCTCCGAGGATGCCAACGATCGCGATCAGCAGAACGGTGACGGAAAGGGGAACAACAAATTTTTTGGCCATGAAAAGACGAAATTAAGGCGGTGATTCTGGGGGCTGAAAAGCGCTGCGTTGCCGTTTTCCCGCGAATCGCCGCACATTTATGACGAACCGGTTATCGAATTGAGGACGCAGAGCATTCCGGGGGGATTCCTGAAATTCAAGCTCCGCTTTTGTTACAAGACGAGGACGCCGCCTTAACCAAGTGGGAACCCTCAGGCGCTATTTAGGCATCATTACTCGTTTTCGAGCATCCACACTTTTTGATCCCCGTAACTCTTGAGGCGGACGACGACTTGTTTCACGCCGAAGCCGCCAACCCCGGGAACGGACTTATCGAGGTAGGTTTTTCCGGGGGGGCATACAGCGCAGAGGCGGCTGGCGAGATTGATCGGACGACCGATGTAGTCGTTGCCGATGGAAATGCGGCTGGCCAAGCCAAAGCTCACTCCGCTGCCGAGTTCCTGAGGTGCCCCGTGGCTGAACTCCGGCCCGCGACTGATCTGAGCCCAAGCGCGCGGTAGTCGGGTCAGTCCTTCAATGCAGGTTTCCAGAGCAACCTCGCGGTCCTTTCCGCTGGTTTGCCAAACAGCCAGAACACCATCTCCCAAAAATTTGACCATTTCCGGCGGGTAACGTTTAAACCCTTGTCGGATCATTCCGTAAAAGGCCGTCATCAAGCCGCAGGTGTAGGGGGATTCCACATTGGGCTGCTCACAGAAGGCGCTGAACCCGCGCATATCGACCACTGCCGCGATGATTTCGCAGGGCAGCCCATACTCCACTTCCGCTTCGAGTTCGTCCTCGATCTGGTAGCTGTTAAAGATGAACGACTCGAACTGGTAGACGTTGAGCTTGTTGTCATCCTCGCTGAAAAAGTGAAGCCCCGGCTGATAAAAGTCGGCCGTAACTGGCAGGTACATAATCTTGGAGTTCCCGTAGTCTCCGGGCTCCGAGTGTTCGGAAAGGTAAAAACGGGCGGTGTATTGCCGGACCTGATCTTTGTGCGATGCGATGCGCTGGAGCACGACCGAGATATCGGATTCATTCTCCACGATCTTCATCCCAAAGCCGTCCACCGTATAGAGAATCCGGCGATACTTGGGTTGGACCCGCTGATAATGACAGCAAATATCCCAAAAATCGCGGAAGTTCAGGTCCGGGATCCGATAATGCCGATGAAGGGTATGTTGCATGGCAGTTTCTCGTTCCGCCACGATTGAGGAGCACCTCAGCTGTCGGTGCAATCCCGGAGAAAGGGGATGTCCCTAAATAGCGCTCTTGGCGCGCTTATTCTCCACCGCCACCAGCCGAAACATGTGTGTTGCCACGTAGAAAGTTCCGGCGATCGGCAGGGCGGTGAATCCGGCCCAAAAATACATCCAGAACGGATCAAGCGTGAAGGTGAACGGCGTGAGCATGTAGGTGAGGAATCCCCACACCGCGAGGGTCAGCGCGATGCTCAGCAGGATGAAGCCTTTTCCGATAAATGCCTTGTAGTTATCCTCCGACATGATGACGCCACGATTCATCATTCACCCGCGGGCTGTCGAATTATTTTTTTGCATGTTCCTCCCCGCCGTAAAAAGGCCGGCCCTGTGTTCTTGTTAGGAAAGAATGATTTTTAACTTAACAAGCGGCGACGGTTCCCTATGGATTGCGTCATGGAGTTCCCCGGGGAGATGGGCACCGCGTCCTATGTGGGTGCAATTAATGGCACTGACTTGGATCGGTTGGACGCGGCTCATGTGTGGTATCCGTTCACACAGATGCGGGACCATGACACTCATCCAGCCCTTCGAATTGACCGGGGCGAGGGCTGCTGGCTTTGGGACCATACCGGGCGAAAGTACCTTGATGGGAACGCTTCGATTTGGACCGCGCTTCATGGTCACGGCGATCCAGACCTCAACCGCGCGTTGATCGACCAGCTGGGAAAAGTGGCCCATTCGACCTATCTCGGACTGGGGCACGCACCAGGCACTTGCCTTGCCGCCAAGCTCGCTGAAATCAGTCCGTCAGGTCTCGACCGGGTCTTCTACTCCGACAATGGCTCAAGCGCGGTGGAGATCGCTCTGAAACTGTCATTCCAATATTGGCAACTGACCGGGCAGCCGGAGCGCAGACGGGTCATTGCGTTGGAAAGCGCTTACCACGGCGACACCTTTGGCGCGATGTCGGTGGGGGATTCCGGTGTATTCCATCAACGATTTCGACCGTGGTGTTTTCCTGTGGATCGCATTCCTTCGCCGGGTTGTGAGGAGCATGCAGGTGCTGTGCTTCATGAAGACATGGCCGTCTCGCTCGAAGCGCTGGATCGTCTCTTGTCGGAAAAGAGCCACGAGTTTGCCGCCTTGATTTTGGAGCCTTGGGTGCAGGGTGCCGCCGGTATGCGTTTGCAGCCCCGCGGATTTTTGCGGGCGGTGTCCCAACGCTGCCGCGCCCATGGTGTGCATCTGATCGTCGATGAGGTTTTTGTCGCTTTCGGCCGCTGTGGGCCGCTCCTCGTGTGTCTGGAGGAGGGCGTTGCACCGGATTTTCTCTGTCTGGCCAAAGGTCTGGCGGGCGGCTATCTGCCGCTGGCGGCGACGCTTGCCTCCGAAACAATTTACCAAGTGTTTATTGGGGAATTCGGAGCGTGCAAGGCGTTTTTTCACGGACACACGTTTACCGGCAATCCCTTGGCAACGGCTGTTGCGTTGAAGAGCATTGAAAAAGTGGAGGCGTATCGCGACTCCGGGCGGTTAGGTGAAGCGATCAATGCCTTTGGCGAACTGTTCTGGCGACTGCGCCGCCAACTCCCGCCTCCTATTCGATTGCGCCAGCGGGGATTGGTGGGGGCGATTGACCTGCCGCCGGGCAATCTGAACCACCGACGCGGCCTCCGGTTCTGTCTCGCGCTGCGGGAGTGCGGAGTGCTTCTCCGGGCACTGGGAGACAGTCTTTTACTGGTGCCGCCCCTCATCATTTCGCGTGAGGAGCTCCTGTTTCTGGAACATGCGCTCCTCGCCACCTTTACGCGCCTTGGCTATTTGGAGAGAACCGCATGAAACATACCCTCGAATCGATTCGGGCGCTCTACGAGCTGCCCTTTACGACCCTGATTTTCCGGGCTCAGACCGTTCATCAACGTTATCAGGATCCGGCGGGAATCCAGCTTTGCACCCTGAAATCGATCAAGACGGGCCGCTGCTCCGAAGATTGTGCCTATTGCCCGCAATCTGCCCGTTACGACACCTTCGTCGAGCCAGAGGCGCTCCTCGATACGCCGACGATTCTGGCTGATGCTGAGGCGGCCCAGGCGGGTGGTGCGTCCCGCTATTGCATGGGTGCTGCTTGGCGGCGCGTTTATAACACCCGGCAGTTTGATAACATTTTGGAAACGGTTCGGGGCGTGAAGCAACTTGGGCTCGAAGTCTGTTGCACACTGGGAATGCTGGATGGAGAGCAAGCGCGGAGGCTGAAGGCTGCCGGATGTGATGTCTATAATCACAACCTCGATACGTCGCGTGAATACTATGCCCAGATCATCACTACCCGCAGTTATGACGATCGCCTGCGCACGCTCGGCCATGTCCGGGAGGCCGGCATGGAAGTCTGCAGCGGCGGGATTCTCGGCATGGGCGAATCGATCGATGACCGCTTGAAATTGTTGAAAGAGCTGGCCGATCTGGACCCTCAACCCGATTCCGTGCCGATCAACGCCTTGGTTGCGGTGGAAGGCACGCCGATGGAGGGGCGGGCCTTTGTCGACGGTTTTGAGTTTGTCCGCACGATCGCCACTGCGCGTATTCTCATGCCGCGAGCGATGGTCCGGCTTTCGGCCGGTCGGGACCAGATGTCTGCTGAGCTCCAGTCCCTCTGTTACCTCGCGGGAGCCAACAGCATTTTCCTCGGTGAAAAGCTCCTGACCACAGGCAACCCCGGCAAATCAAGCGACCTGCAATTATTGCAGAAACTCGGGCTGTATCCGCTTCATCCGGATCATGCGCGTGCGATTCACGCCGCGGCTGAAGACGCCCCTCATGAGGTGGAGAGTAGCCGGTGTCAGTCCGTGGGGCTCGCATGAAAACCATCTTTGTCACTGCCAACGATACGGGTGTCGGTAAAACCTATGTTACCGCGGTGCTCGCCCGGAAATTGCTCGCTTTGGGACACTCTGTCGAGGTGCTCAAGTGCGTGGAAACCGGCGTGACTGCCGGAGCGTTTGGAGATGCTGAGCGGGTCGCGGCGTGTCTATTATCCTGTAATGTGTCCTTGGATCGTTGGAATACACGCACCTTCTTTCGCTTTTCGGAACCATTGGTACCGGTGGAAGCGGCCGGCCGTGCAGGAATCCAGCTGAACTTCGACACGTTGGTGGATGCGGCGTGCTGCGACTCGGAGTGGGATTGGCGGATTATTGAGGGCGCGGGTGGCATTGCGGTTCCGCTGGAGAATGCGGCTTGTCCGCGCGATTGGGCGGATTTCGCCAGTGCAATCAAAGCGGACCACGTGGTCGTCGTGATCGAAAATCGTCTCGGTGCGATCAATCAAGCACGGTTGGTCGCTGCATACGCACGTTCCCGGCAATTGAAGTGGGCATGGTGGCTGAACCGGGCGCGGGCTGCAGAGTGCTCCGAAGGTTTGCTTGCCTCGAATGAACAGGCACTTCACTCCCTCGGGTCGCCCTTGTGGGGAAAAACCGAATACGGCGATCCGATTGGAACATTTGTTGAACCGGAATGGTCGGTATGACGTCGTCGACCTTGTCCGCACGTTTGCGGGGACGTTTGGAGGAAAGGCGTCCCGATGGCCTGTTTCGGCAGATCGAGGCGCGTGCTGCCCAGACAGGATTGATCGATCTCTCCAACAACGATTACCTGCGCCTTGCTCGCAACCCGGCATTGATCAAGGCGGCGCGGGAGTCTCTTGATGTTTGGGGCGCTTCTTCCTCCGCCTCACCGTTGGTTTCCGGCTACACTGAAGGGCATCGGGCGTTGGAAGAGCGATTGGCTCACTGGGCCGGTTTTCGCTGGGGACTTGTCTGGAATAGCGGCTACGCTGCTAACCATGGAGTGCTGAGCGTTCTGCCTTCGAAGGGAGACCTCATTCTTATCGATCGCCTGGCTCACTACAGCATGATTGCAGGGGCACTTCGGTCGGGGGCGCGTGTTCAGCGATTTCGCCATAATGACGTGGAGCAGTTGGAGCACCTGCTTGTCCGGTCCGAGAGATGGGCGCAGGTTTTTGTTGTTACCGAGAGTGTGTATTCGATGGATGGCGACCGGTCAGATCTTCAGTCGATCGCTGCGCTGAAGGAACGTTTCGGATTTACATGGATTCTGGACGAGGCGCATGCACTGGGGTGGTACGGCGCTCGCGGCAGTGGCTTGGCGGAAGAGGAGGGGGTGACCGACGCGATTGATGTATTTGTCGGGACCCTCGGCAAGGCGCTGGGCTCGATGGGGGCGTTCACGTTGTTTCACCAGTCTTGCTTTCGGGAGTTTCTTATCAACTTCGCGGGTGAATTTATCTATTCAACCTATTTGCCTCCGAGTTGCGCCGCGGCGGCCTTGGCTGCGGTAAATTGGGTGGAGGCGCAGTCGGAGGAACGGGTGTATGGGCACAAACTTTCGGCCTATTTTCGTGAGCGGTTGCCGGGGAGTCCTCCGGGTGACTCACCGATTGTTCCAGTCATTTTTGGCGAGGCGGTGCCGATGCTGCGGGCGGCACAAACGCTAGCGATCGCGGGATTTAAAGTGGCCAGTATTCGTCCGCCGACTGTTCCGGCGGGAAAGAGTCGACTGCGCATTTCACTGAACACTGCTCTTGCGGAAGACGATCTGGATCGTCTCGTCGCTGCGCTGGAGGACATTTTTCGATGAAAACACGATGGGTATGGCTGGGCGGCTGGGGTATCGCGCCGGCAGCGATCGAAGACGAGGCCAAGAGACGGTGGCCGGACATCGAGCACCAAGTTATCTTTCCCGGCCGAAACTGGCAGCGCGTGCTTGCAGGTTTGATGACTGAACGTCCTACCCGTTTGCTTGGGTATTCACTGGGAGCATTCCTTCTCCTGCGGGAACGTGTTGTGTGGGAAGGCCCGACTTCTCTGCTTGCGCCTTTTCTTGATTTTCGAGCGGAGACTCGCTGTGGGGGAAGGGTTTCGATCGTCCAATTGAGGTTCCTTACGCGGTGGCTTTCGCGCGATCCATTCGCTGCAATCGGGGATTTTTACCGGAGGGCTGCCATCTCCATTCCCGTCCCGACCACCCTTCCGTATCCGCTCGAAGATCTCGTTTGGGGAATTGAGCAGCTGACCCAAAGTCATGCGCTGCCTCTCGACCATACGCAAGTTTCGGCGGTGATGGGCGCACAGGACTTTTTGCTCGATGTCGCCGTCCTGCAAACGCTCATTCCGCGAACGGTTCTACTGCCTGATGCCGGGCATGACCTTGAGCAGATTCTCGATGGCCTCTCCGTCTGTCCGGTTTGACCGACATGCCCATGAGTACGGCGCTCACGCGCATGTGCAGCGGGATATGGCGCAGTGGTTGGCGGAATGGCTGGATCCACCTTCGGACATGTTGGCGCTGGAATTTGGGGCGGGAAGCGGATTCTTTACCCGACTGGCGCAGGTCGGATTTCCCCGCTTGATTGCTACGGATTGCGCGCCCCGGATGTTGGCGCTGGGGCAAGCGGTTCTGCCTCAGGTATCATGGCGTTTGGCCGATGCCTGGAAACCACCCTTTCAAGCGAAGTTTTGTGAGGCGATTCTTTCGTCCAGCCTCCTGCAGTGGGCTCCAGATCCATGTCAGGTGCTGCAGAAGTGGCGGGAGATCCTGCGGCCGGAAGGCGTTATGCTTCATGGCTTTTATGTTTCTCCAACCCTCCCGGAGTTATCTGAACTGGTGGACGAAGTGCACCTTCCGCTCAGGTGGCGTTCGCATGTGGAGTGGGAGGACTGCTTTGCCGAAGCCGGGCTTGAAATCCTCCGGTGTGAAAGGTTAACCCGGGAATATCATTACGCGAGTAGTCTCGCCTTTTGGCGCGACCTGCATCGGACCGGAACCACCGGCAGACCTGGCATGCCTGCCCCGAGACTTCGACAGTGCCTTCAAGAGTACGGTCGCCGTTTTGCCTGTAACCCCATGGGTTCGGTTCGTGCCACTTGGACTTTTTGTCGGGTGGAGGCCAAGCGGCTCTAATCTCTTTCCGAGCCTGTTTTCTGATTCATCCAAGGGTGGCAGATAGCATTGACGCGACAGGCTGCCTTTGCATCGTTTCTTCGGTTCACTTGTTAGTGAAACGTAAAAATCCCACTACAAACGTTATGAAACTGAAATTGTTCGCCTCTTTGGCAATCGCGGCATGTGCCGCAACGACTACCTTTGGTGGTCTCATTGGTGAAAACTACATCCAACCTGCCTTGTCGTATGTGCGCGTCAGCGACGTCGGCGTTTCGACCGATGGATGGGCTAGTTCTGTCGACGGTAATGTTGCTGTTCTCAAGACGGATCGCTTCGGTGTCGATGTTGGCGGCGGAGTCATGTTTGCCCGTGTGACCAACGACTGGCTTGAAATGAAGGGACACGAAGTCTCGGCTACCGTTCGTGGCTACATGACTGCTGGTATCTTCAAGCCATTCGTGGAAGCCTCCACCGGTTGGGCCTGGACCGACGCAAAGCTTAAGGGTACTTCGATTTCGGACGACTATGATTCTTGGTCTTACGACTTTGCCGTCGGTGCGGAAGCGTCGATCACCGAGCAATTGAGCATGGTGCTTTCCGCGGGGTGGGGTGAACTCGAAGAAGACGGCGACGGTAACTTCACTTTCGGTGCAGCCGCTCACTACTGGTTCAATGAGTCTCTCGGTGGCGAGCTCGGTTACCAAATCACCGAAGGCTCGGTCAAGACCCACGTCGTGACCACGGGGCTCTCGATCCGCTTCTAAATCCCTCGGATTTTTCTGACACGGTGCGATTCCCTTCGCTCCCGTGCCAAACTTTAAACCGACCGTTTACCCGGTCGGTTTTTTTGCATCCATTTTTGGAGCGACGGGGAATCTGTGGAGCGCGCTTTACCTTGATCCGCGCCGGCGGCAGTTTGTCGGCTTTTCCATGAGCTCCGATCCGAAGCCGAGTCTACGCAGCGTACTCCCTTGGCTCGTGGCGACGGCGTTTTTTATCGAAACCCTCGATGCCACGATCCTCAACACCGCTGTGCCCACCGTGGCCGAAAGTCTTGGGGTGGCACCGTTGAGCCTGAAATCGGCCGTCACCAGCTATGCCCTTAGCTTGGCGGTTTTCATTCCGATTAGCGGTTGGGTGGCGGATCGCCTTGGAACACGGCGCACTTTCTCCAGCGCAATGGCGCTCTTCGCCGTGGGATCGCTCCTCTGTGGTTTATCGGTCAACTTGCCGATGCTGGTGGTTTCACGGATTATTCAAGGTGCGGGTGGAGCACTGATGATTCCGGTGGGTCGGATTGCGATGGTTCGTTCATATCCCCGTTCGGAAATGATTCGGGCAATGAACTTTGTCATCATTCCCGGACTTCTTGGTCCGCTGATGGGGCCGTTGATTGGGGGCCTGATTGTGCAATGGCTGCCGTGGCGCATGATCTTTTTTGTCAATCTGCCGATTACTATTGTGGGAATCTGGGCTGCGCGCCGGCATATGCCTGATTATCGTTCTTCGGATCGCCCGCCTTTGGATCGTCGCGGATTCCTTCTCTTCGGCTCGGGAATTGGGCTGGTCGCCTACGGTCTGGAAGTGCTGGGGGAGCATGGACTATCAAGCCTCACCGCTGACGGCGTGACGGCTTTGGGCGGTGTACTGGTTTTCGGCTACGTGATCCACGCCCGCGGACGCAGGCACCCGCTGCTCGCGCTCGACCTGTTCCGGATTCGAACGTTTCGCATCTCAATTGTGGGTGGATTCATTACCCGGCTCGGAGCCTCCGGCATGCCTTTTCTCCTGCCCCTCCTCTATCAGCTCGGGCTGGGCTACAAGCCTTGGCAGGCAGGTCTGCTGCTTATGCCGGCACCGGCGGCTGCCATTCTGATGAAAGTGATGACCGCCCCGATTCTCCGGTGGACCGGTCATCGCACTGCTCTGCGATGGAACACATTTATCCTCGGCGCGATCATCGCATCCTTTTCCGTGGTTGAACCCAGCAGTCCTCTGGCGCTCATCCTTGGGCTGAGTTTTTTGCAGGGATTCTTCATGTCTTTGCAGTTTACCAGCGTAAATTCCCTCGCCTACGCCGATATTCCGGATGCGCGCACCAGCGGGGCCTCAGCCCTCACCAGCACCGGACAGCAGATGTCGATGAGCTTTGGCATCGCGCTCGCGTCGCTCACCGCGACGCTCCTGCTGGGAGGTGACTTGGAACCACGAGCCCCGGAGGTCTTTGCGGCCGGCCTGCACCGAACTTTCTGGATCCTCGGAGGGCTGACGGTGCTTTCTTCGATCATCTTTCTGTGGCTAAAGCCGGACGACGGGAACAACATCAGCAACCACCACCCGCCAACCACCTCTGAAGAATCTGCGCTCCGTGCGGGTGAAACCGCTCGCCAACGTCAAGCCAGCCGCTTCTGGAAACGCCGAGTTTTTCAAGACTGAGTTCGAGACCTTGCGGTGCTTCGTTTTTAGTTCAAAGGCACTCCTCGGCGGGCAGCAGCAAAAAGAAACTGCTGGGCGAGACCGGCTGCCGGGCCGAAGTGGATCCGGCCAAAATGGGCAACCTGTTGCGGCCTCCAGTCCGCGAGCCCATACCAGCGGCTCATCGCCTGAACAATCCACGTGTCGACCGGAAAGGCTTCGAGACGGTGGGTGCCAAAAAGTAATACGCAATCGGCGACCTTTGCCCCGACGCCGGGCAGACGCATGAGGGCAGCGTGGGCGGCCGGATAGGGCAGGGTGGCCAGCCGGTCAGCCCATTCCGGATCGGCGGCAAGGATTTGGGCGGTCTGGGCGAGGTAACGGGCGCGGTAGCCGAGTTTGCAGGCGCGCAAATCATCTTCGGATACCGCTGCAAGTTCTGACCAGGAAGGCAGGGCGTGGAGTCCGGGCGCAATTTCCGGACCGAACTGTGCGGCAATCAGTCCGACCGCCTGCTTGATCTGAGCAATGCGTTTGCTTGAACTGCAAATAAACCCGATGAGCGCTTCGCGGAGATCCTGTCGGAGAATGCGCAGTCCGGGAAAGGTGCTGATGGCGGCGGCGAGGATGGGATCGCTGCGCCAAGGAAGGGCATCGGTCAGCGCGGCAAAATCTTCATCGAGGGCGAGATAGCGCCGCAGTTCGCTCTGCGTCGTCTGCTCTGTCAGTGGTCGCCATTCGGGATGGTCCGGTTCTGTCACCCGCAACTCTACTGCGTGATGAAGCCATTGGCCGCGCCATCTCTGGTCACCGATGGCATGCCAGCGGAAGGATTGGCCGCCGTCGAGGATCTCCGCGAGAACCGGCGCTGAAAGATGCGTGCCAAGTGGCTGCCAGTCGGCCTTCAAGGCATTTCCCAGAGAAAACTCTTCCACTCAGCGATGGATTCGTCTCCGGAAAGCAAACGGACGCGCCACGCCATCGGCTGAACTTGTCGGTCGGGCCAATCCTGCCCGGTGATGCCGAGATACAGTTGTCGGGAGGCGGTTTGGAAATCTGCGGCAGAAAAACGATAGGTCAGCGGTTCGCGAAGATTGGTCGGCAGGATATCGAGCGCGATCTCTGCGTTGGCTGGGAGCTCTTTGACCGATGAGTCGAGGGTGAGGATAAAGTATTGCCCGGTGCGATCCTCCGGCTGCGTGCGAACCACCTCGCGCGGTCCTTCCTTCTGCTCGCCGCGCAGGTATTCCGTCACGGTCTTGAAATGATCCTCATGCATGTAGCGCGGGTAGGCATCCCGGATGGTGAGGGCGGATGCGGTGGACGCGGCCGTCGCCAGCAGGACGAGGAAAAATGTGCGAAGCATGTCTGAGAAGCTGTGAGGAGGTTGAAAAACGTCAAATTGTATCGCCGGCGCGCCGTGGCCTTGCTTCCGCGGAAGGGGCCGCCCACTGTCTTGCCTTATGTCGTTTCACCCCATCGATTTCCGGGCGGAACTCAATGATGAGCAATATGCCGCAGTGACGGCGCCGGATGGTCCTGCACTGGTCCTGGCTGGCGCGGGTTCAGGAAAGACCCGGACGCTGACCTATCGTGTGGCCTACCTTATCCTTGAGCAGCGCATTGATCCGCGGGATTTGCTCTTGTTGACTTTCACTAACAAGGCGGCACGCGAGATGGTGGAGCGCGTGATGGATATCACCGGAGCTCAGCATCCTCCTTCCTGGGGCGGCACGTTTCACAGCGTGGGTGGGCGCATCCTGCGCCGGCACGGAGAGAAGGTGGGGCTGGGGAACAACTACACCATTCTCGACGCGGGCGATGCCGACAGCCTTTTGACCACCGTGATCAAGGAGGACGATAAGAACTTCACCAAGCAGAAGGAAAACCCGAAGCCGAAGGTAATTCATGGCGCGATCAGCTTTGCCCGGAACACCTTGCGCCCGATCCGGGAAGTCGCGGAGGAGCGCTTTCCGTGGCAAAAAGGCATGGCCGGAGCGGTGGAGCGTTTTGCGATGCTTTATGAGGCGCGGAAGTTTGAGATGCAGGTGGCGGACTATGACGACCTGCTCGTCTATTGGCTCAAGCTGTTGAAGGAGCACGAAGATATCCGGACCTACTATCAGTCCAAGTTTCGCCATGTGCTGGTGGACGAGTATCAGGATACCAACTCGCTGCAGAGCGAAATCGTCGATCTGATCGCCGCTCACGGCAATATCATGGCCGTTGGCGACGACGCGCAGTGCATCTACACTTGGCGCGGTGCAGAGTTTGAGAACATCCGCAGTTTCCCCGAACGGCATGCGGGTACCCAGATTTACAAGATCGTACGGAATTACCGAAGCACGCCAGAAATTCTCGGTTTTGCCAACGCAGTCTTGGCAGCGCAACCGGCGACGTCCGGTTACGAGAAGGAGCTGGTGGCGGTGCGTGCTTCCAGCGTTAAACCTTATGTAGTGCCGGTAATGGATACCCGCCAGCAGGCGGAGTTTATTATCAACCGGGTTGAGGGACTTTACGATCAGGGGGTTGCGCTAGGTGACATCGCCATTCTCTACCGGGCGCATTTTCAGGCGCTGGATCTTCAATTGGAATTCAGCCGCCGGAGTATTCCTTTTGTCATTACGAGTGGCTTGAAGTTCTTTGAACAGGCTCACATCCGGGACTTTGTTGCGCAGCTCCGGTTTGTCTGTAATCCACAGGACATTCAGGCGCTGGAACGGCTGATGTGCCTGCTTCCGCGCGTGGGTCCGGCCACCGTGATCAAGGTTTTGAAAGCGGCTCAAAAGCATGTGCAATCGGCGGAAAAAAAGAACCGCGAACGGACCGGAACCCTCTTCGAAAAGCAGGGAGAATGTGCCGACGAGCGCCTAGTCGCGGCGCTTGGTCGGGAGGATGTGGTTGCCAAATTGCCAGCCGATGCCCGCGAGGATTATGCCCAGTTGGTCCTCACGCTGGAGGAGCTCGATAGCTTGATGCGCGACCGGGAGCATACGGTTTCCCCAGCCCTGATTATTGAACGAGGGATCGAGGGCTGGTACGGGGATTTTATTCGTAATGCCTACACCGACGCGGATCGCCGGAAGGAGGACCTCGACAGCCTGATCGGGTTTGCCCAACGCTTTGCCACCCTGCCCGAGCTGCTCGCCCAGCTCGTGTTGCTCAACTCCGAAACAAGCGATCGCAGTGTCGAAGTGGATGGGAACGACGCGGTGCGCATGACGACGGTTCACCAGGCAAAAGGGCTCGAATATCCGGTGGTGTTCCTGATCAGTTGCGCGGACGAATTGTTTCCGCTGCGTCGCGCAATCGAAGAAGGTGATGTGGAGGAAGAACGCCGCTTATTTTACGTCGCCGCCACGCGGGCAAAAGACGAGCTTTACATCTGTTATCCCATGCTCAACAGCGGCCGAGGTGGTCCGGTGCGCTTGGAACCAAGCCGCTTCCTGCGCGAAGTGCCGCCTGCACGCTACGAAAAACTCGGGCATCGCCCCCAACGCTGGTAGGGATGCTTTTAGGGCTGATCGGTTCCTTTGTTCGTGCCGTTCGCGGGCGCAGCCTGACCTTTTCGGTGCTGTTTGCCACCGGCCTGCTCGGAGGCATTTCCTTGGCGGGGTGGATGCGGACCTCGCTTTCCTCCTTCGATCTGTGGCGTCCGCTGGTTTGGGTGTTTCCTCTGATTTTTTTTGGTTGGCTGGCGCGCCATGAACGAGGATTGAAGCTGCGCCCAGAATTCAAACGCCTCTGCAGCTTCCTCCTGGTTTTCGGTTCCCTCAGCCTGTCCGTGGTGATCTGGCGCTACCAAGCCCATCTCGATGCCCGCTACCCCGACCTCGAGTCCGAGCGACCCCACGCGCTCGAACGGATGCGCGGACCGCGGGGAAAGTAGTGGCTGCTGGCTTGGATTTTCCCGGCGAAAGCACGAAATTGCTTTCGCCGAACGGGATCCGGGCGCATGTTGCCGGCAAATGGCGACGCCTTGGATCCTTTATAATCGTTACACGCGGGAACTCGAAACCGAGCTGATTTACGGTGAGAAATGGTTGCGTTGGGCCTATGCGCATCCGGTCGGGCGGCTGGCGACTTGGGCACTGGCCAAGCGGGCCATCTTTTCACGCTGGTATGGACGGCGAATGAACCGTCCGGAGAGTGCGGCTTTAATCGAGCCGTTCATCGAGCAGTTCAAGATCGATCGTGGGACCTTTGCCGAGCCGGTGTCGACTTTTCGTTGTTTCAACGACTTTTTTGTGCGGCGCTTGCGACCAGAGTCGCGGCCGGTGGATCCGCGACCGGAAAGCGTGGTGTTCCCGGCCGATGGACGTCATTTGCTGCTGCCGTGTCTCGATGCTGAGGCACGGCTCTGGGCCAAGGGTGAGGTTTTTAATCTTCGGGAATTATTGGAGTCGGAGGAACTGGCGGCGACATTTGCCGGCGGTGCGGCGGTGGTCTCACGGCTCGCGCCGGTCGACTACCATCGCTTTCACTTTCCGGTGGCCGGCGACGCCGGAGAGGCGCGGGTTGTGTCGGGGCCGCTTTATTCGGTTCACCCGCTTGCCTTGGCACGGTCGACTCGGTTTCTGGTCCGCAACAAACGGGCAATCACACTCCTGCGCCCGCAGAACCGTCCACCGGTGGTTCTGATCGAAATTGGAGCGACCAACGTTGGGACGATCGGGCAAACTTACGTCCCGGGGCCGGTTCAGAAGGGAGCGGAGAAAGGCTACTTCGCGTTTGGTGGATCCTGCGTGGTAACGCTTTTTACCGCCGGGGCGGTGCAGTTTGCGGACGACCTGGTCGAACACGCAGCCGAAGGTCGGGAGGTGTATGCGCATGTCGGCGATGCGTTGGGAGTGTTTGCCAAATAAGTCATTTCCGGAGCCCCGGCCGATTTGAAATGAATTCGTGCTCGGAAAACCGGACAAATAACGTAAGTTGCGGCCTGATTTTCAGCGGTTTGATTCCTTATCCTTCCGTTCCCCTCGGATTGATTGCCCCGAATGAAAGCCATCAGCATCGCGCTGCGCATCGCAGACTTCCTCAAGCGTCATCCGCCGTTCAGTTTTATGGACGAAGCGGACTTGGTGGAACTGGCGGCTGCCGGGCGGGTGAAGTTTCACGAAGCGGGGGAAGTCATTTTTTCCAGCGGGCAGCCGCGGGATCATTATATCTTTGTGATCAATGATGGGCGGGTCCGGATCGTGGAAGAGACCGTCAAGGGGGAGAATCTGATCGATCTACGCGGTGCGGGCGACTTGCTCGGGCTGCAGGGTGTGCTCAGTGATGCGCCCTACATCAACACAGGAATTACGGAGACGGATGCCCTCCTCTACGCGCTGCCACGGGAGCAGTTTGCGGCCTTGGCAGAGAGGTCGCCGGCGGCACAGCGTTACCTCGCGGCCTACTTTTCGCTCAATCCGGTCTATGGGAGGAAGACCCACCTGATGGCTGGTCGCGATGGGCGGGACGGCACGATGACCCCGACTACATTGCGCAAGGGAGGGTTGATCGAAGTGGAGCCACCGCAGCGTATTGCGCGGGAGACGCTGGTTACCGTCGGACCGGAAGAATCAGCCCGCAAGGCGGCTGAACGCCTGCGCTCGAAGCGGATTGACTGTATTGTAGTCGTCGATGAAGACGGACGACCGATTGGCAAACTGACCGATGCGGATCTGCGCGACTGCTTTATCGAAGGACGGGCTGTCGAGCAGGCTACGGTAGGTGAATTGATGCACCGTGACCTCGCTTTTGCCAAACCGCGCGACAGCACGGGCAAATTGATGGTCCGCCTGACGCGTTCTGGAAAACGGTTTCTGGTGGTGACGGAAGACGGTACCGCAGAAACGCCGGTCGTTGGACTGGTGGCGGAACGAAACCTATTTTTGCAGTATGGCCGCTTTCCGACTCTGTTGGGGGAGGCGATGTGTGAAGCCCCTGACTTCGCCGCGTTGCGGCTGATGCGTGATCGGGTGGAGGCGCTCATTCTCGAGTTTCTCGACGATCGGTCGGAAGTTCCTTGGTTGATGGAAATGACAGGTGTGCTCAACCGTCGTCTGGCTCAACGCGTGATGGTTCTGGTGGAGACCCAGATGGCGCAGGAGGGCTGGCAACGACCGGAATTGGAATCGTGCTGGCTGATGATGGGTAGTGGTGGACGGGATGAATTGTTAATCCGTTCGGCCGTCTATCATGCGCTCATTTATGAAGATCCTGCTGCGGGCGAAGAAAAGGCGGCACAGGATTATTTTCGTGAGCTGGGTCGTCGCGCGTCGGAAGGACTGCGTCAGTGTGGTTTTATGGAAAGCACCCAATGTGTGCTGGCGCGCTGTCCGGAGTGGTGTCTGCCCCGGACGGAAATGCACGCCCGCTTCAGTGCCATGATCGCCCATCCTCATGAGGAGAATGTTTACGATGCGCGCGATGCCTTTGATTTTCGCCCGGTGGAACACCGTTCCCGGCTCGCACGGGAACTGCGGCGTCATATCGTGGCGGAGATTGGGAAACACCCGGAGTTCATTCCCCAAATGGCGGCAGATTCACTGGTCAATCAGCCCCCCCGAACGATTTTCAAAGACTACGTAGTCGATGATCGAGGTGCCCAGAATGACGCGCTCCAGATCAAATCGCATGCCCTGCTGCCGTTGGTCGACGCCGCCCGGGTGTTCAACCTCGCCGCGGGGGATATGACACGGACCGCGACCCATCACCGCCTGCGCGCCGAGGCCAATCGGATCCGTGCGGATCATCCGATCGAAGCCGATCTGCTGAATGAAGCGGCGGAGGCGTTCATCGTGGCGGCTTTTGCGCGGACCAAGCAGGGATTGCTCGCTGGCACCGACGGCACGGTCATTCACCCCACCCATCTCGACGCTGAAACCCGGGCGCTGCTAAAAACATCTTTCCGCGCCATTTTGGGAACGCTTGAACTGTTGGCGGCCCGCTTTGGGCTTGTTCTCCGGGTATGAGTGCAGCTGTCCGGGACGATTTCCTGAGCTACTTTCAGCTCACTTGGGACCGTTATCTCGGTTGGGAAAACGCGCGATTTGTGGTCTTGGATTGCGAATCGACCGGCTTGGATTCCCGGCGGGATCGGATCGTTTCCATCGGGGCAGTCGCTGCCATTCACTTTGAAGTATGCCTCGAAGATGCTTTTGAGGTGTTCATGCCGATTGCCTACAACACGTCGAGCGTCACCTTGCATGGCATTACGCGGGAAGCAGCGGAAGCCAAAGGCATTGAGGAACCGGTGGCCTTGGAGCGGTTTCTCCGCTATGTGCGGGACGGAGTGATTGTGGGGCATCACGTCGGTCACGATATTGCGATGCTGGAAGCCGCCGCCAATCGACATTTCGGGATTGAGCGCTTGCCCAATCTTTCCATCGACACCATGGACCTCGCGTTGCGTCTGGAGGAACTGGGGGTGTTGAATAAGCCCGACGGGCCCCGCTCATTTTCTCTCGACAGCTTGTGTCAACGTTTTGAAATCCCGCCGCACGATCGGCACACGGCGATGGGTGACGCTTTCCTTACGGCCCGTATTTTTCAGATCCTCCTGCGCAAAGCTCGCCGTGCGGGGCTCCTCCGCCTCGGTGACCTGACGGAGCGTTATGTGCCGAAAGAGTGAACAGTGAGGTTTCGGTCGAGACTCGCCGGATGGAGAGCGATGGGGAGTCGTCCTGACCGAGTTTCCTTGGGAATAACGATTTCCTTCTAGGCATCCGGAGGTCTTTGGGTACATTCTGCGCTTCTTAGGAGGCATCGGGCGAAGAGTTTTCTTGCTTTGGACCCATCCGCACGCTCCGAATCGTTTTTCCGATAACCCTCGGCAGAGAGTCATCATGAGCAAGCACACGGACTACAATTACGACAGCAAGATCGAAGGCGAGGTCATCGTCTCGCGCGCCGATGCTGTCATCAACTGGGTGCGCAGTCACTCGGTTTGGCCGATGCCTATGGGCCTCGCCTGCTGCGCGATCGAGCTGATGGCGACGGGGGGTTCCCGTTTCGACATTTCCCGCTTTGGGATGGAAGTGATGCGCTTTTCGCCCCGGCAGAGCGATTGCATGATCGTGGCGGGCACGGTGACTTACAAAATGGCTGAAGTCGTTCGCCGGATTTATGATCAGATGGCGGAACCGAAATGGGTTGTGGCCATGGGGGCCTGTGCCTCGACCGGCGGCATGTACCGCAGTTATGCCGTGCTTCAGGGGGTGGATCGGATTGTGCCGGTCGACGTTTACATCTCAGGCTGCCCGCCGCGTCCGGAAGCCCTGCTAGACGGGATGATGAAACTGCAGGAAAAGATTCGCGGCGAACGGTCTTCGGGTGGACTCTTTCAGGAACGAAAAACCCGGCAACTCGCCTACAAATCTTCGTAACTCGCCTTGCTGGAACCTTTTATCTGATGACGGATCTGCTCGCCCGCTACGATTTTCTCCAGCTCCGCGAGAGTCTGGACCACCTTGCCTACAACTGTCCGCCGGACCGGCTGATGGCGTTGCTCCAAGCCCTTCGCGACGAGCACGGTTACGATCTCCTTTCTGACGTGACCGCGATCGACCATTTTGAGGCATCGCCGCGGTATGAAGTCGTTTATCACCTCTTCTCGACCGAGCAGCACAAGTGGGTCCGGATCGCCACGCCCTGCGCCGGCGATGAGGAACCGGTCTGCCCGAGCGTCGTCTCGCTCTGGCCCGGTGCCAATTGGCACGAGCGCGAAACCTACGACATGTTTGGCATCCGCTTTGAAGGGCACCCGGACCTGCGGCGGATCCTGATGTGGGACGGTTATCCTTGGTATCCCTTGCGGAAGGAATTCCCGCTGGCGGGCCATGAAGTCGAATTGCCCTCTGCCGAAACGACTGAGCGGACCGGTGCCAAGGTATTACCCGCACCGATGATGGGCGGACCCTTTCACGCACCGCAGCGCGGCACCATGCGCAAGCGCGAACCCCGGGCCGACGACGAATCCTGGACGGAAATCCGTCACAAGCGCCCTGACGAGGCGCAGGCACCCAAACCCCGCGATTTCAACACCTGAGCCCCGGGCGCGGGCAAAAAACATTTTCCCATGGCGGAGACCAAAGAAATTTCCATCGGCGATATCAGCGCGCGATCGGCGGCGGCTGAACAGGAGTTTGGCGGCGACAAGCTCAGTATCAATATGGGCCCCTCCCACCCGGCGACGCACGGCGTCTTGCGCCTGGAGCTGGAGCTCGACGGCGAAACGGTGACCAAGTGCGACCCGGTGATCGGTTACCTGCATCGCGGCGACGAAAAAATCGCTGAGAACATGACCTACAACCAGTTCATCCCTTACACGGATCGACTGGATTATATTGGGCCGATTCACAACAACGTGACCTTTGCGCTGGCGGTGGAAAAGCTGGCCGGTTTGGAAATTCCGCCGCGCTGCCAGGCGATTCGGGTGTTATGTTGCGAGCTCGCCCGGCTCCAGAGTCACTTGCTGGGATGTGGGGTTTACGGCATGGATACCGGCGCACTGACGGTGTTCATGTACACCTTCACCGAACGGGAAAAGCTCTACTCGTTGATGGAGCAGCTGACCGGCGCACGCTTCACCACCAGCTACACCCGGATCGGCGGCCTCGCCCGCGATATTCCGGACGGCTGGCTCGGCAATGTGCTCAAGGTGCTCAACGAGATGGAACCGGTCATCACCGAGATCGATAAGCTCCTCAGCCGCAACCGGATCTTCTACGACCGCACCGTCGGCGTGGGGGTGATTTCCAAGGAAGATGCGATTGCCTACGGGTTGACCGGACCAAACTTGCGGGCCAGCGGCGTGCCGCTCGATCTGCGTAAGGACGCCCCTTACCTTGGTTACGAGCAATACGACTTTGATGTTCCGATTGGTGCCAATGGCGACTGCTACGACCGCTGGCTGGTCCGGCTCGAGGAAATGCGCCAGTCCATCCGGATCATCCGCCAAGTCATCGATAAGATGCCCGACGGGCCGTGGTACGCTCAGGAAGCCAAAAAGATCTTCATGCCGCCAAAGGACAAGATCCTCACCAGCATGGAAGAACTCATCCAGGGCTTCATGATCGTGACCGAAGGGCCGCAGATGCCCGCCGGAGAAGTCTATTTTGAAGCGGAAAACCCGAAGGGCGCGCTTGGCTTTTACATCGTCTCCAACGGCGGCGGCGTGCCCTATCGCCTGAAGATCCGCAGTCCCTCATTTTGTAACCTTTCCATCCTCCCGAAGCTCTGCCTCGGGGCGATGGTCCCCGACGTGCCGGTGATTCTCGGCAGCCTCGATTTTGTGCTCGGCGAGTGCGACCGCTAAACGTTTCCGCGTCATGGCTTATTCACCTTCGGAAGAACTCATCGCCTATACGGCCCAAATCGTCCCGCGCTATCCGCAAAAGCGCAGTGCGATCATGATGATCCTGCACTTCATCCAGCGACAGGACGGCCGGATCGCCCTCGATGCACAGGAATGGGTCGCAGCACAACTCGACCTCACTCCGATGCAGGTGCGAGAAGTGGTCACGTTTTATCCCTACTACCGCGAACATTCGGTGGGGAAACGGTACATTCGCGTTTGCCGCACGCTCTCCTGCGCGCTCGGCGGAAGCTATAAAGTGTGCGATCAGCTCTGCGCCGCATTTGACACCAAGCCGAATGAAGTTTCGCCCGACGGCCGGGTCACGGTCGAGTTTGCCGAGTGCCTCGCCAGTTGCGGGACGGCTCCTGTCATCATGATTGATGACGACCTCTACGAAAACGTAACCGACGCCAAACTTCAGGAGCTCGTTGACCGCATCAAGGCGGAGACGCCGGCCGAACCCGCAGCACCCAGCGCCTGAACGAGGAACCGCCATGTTGATGTCTTTCCCAAAATCCGAGCCGCATCCGCGCGAGCGTCGTATCATTCTCAAAAACGCGGAAAACCCCGAATTTGATCAATCGATCGAGTGCGCACTGCGGCACGGCGGTTACGCGATGCAGAAAAAGGCTTTCGGGATGAAGCCCGATGAGGTGCATCAGGAAGTCCTCGACAGTGGTATTCGTGGCCGGGGTGGGGCGGGATTTCCCGCCGGCATGAAGTGGAAGTTCCTCGACCGTAAAAGCGGCAAACCGATCTATCTGATTTGTAATGCCGACGAATCCGAGCCGGGCACCTTCAAGGACCGGCAAATCATGCACAAGGATCCGCACCAGCTGATCGAGGGCATGATGATCGCCGCCTATGCGATCAACGCAGCCCAGGCATTTATCTACATCCGCGAGGAAATGCCTCACGCCGCGCGCATCCTCGATGACGCGATCGAAGAAGCCCGCGCCCACAATTTCGTCGGAGAGAACATTCTCGGCAGCGGTTATTCCTGTGAACTCATCGTCCACCGCGGAGCCGCCGCTTACATTTGCGGTGAAGAAACCGGGTTGATCGAATCCCTCGAAGGCAAACGCGCCTACCCGCGAATCAAGCCGCCTTACTTTCCGGCAGCGCTCGGGCTCTACATGTGTCCGACCATCGTCAACAACGTTGAAACCCTTTGCCACGTCCGCCACGTGATCGAGTACGGTGGCAAAGAATACGCCAAGATCGGCGTGCCTAACAACACCGGGACGCGTATCTGGTGCCTCAGCGGGCATGTGCAGAAACCCGGTTACTACGAGCTCGAAACCGGCAAGGTCACCTACGGCGAGTTAATCCACGAAATTGGCGGCGGATTGCGGCCCGGGCGCACGCTGCAGGCGGTGATTCCGGGCGGATCCAGCGCCAAAGTCTGGCGCGCAGGCGAACGTTTCAAAGGCAAGCTGCGCGACGGAACTGAGTTTGACTGGGCAATTGAGGATGTGCCCCTCGATTTTGACAGTCCGATGGCCGCCGGCTCGATGAGCGGTTCCGGGGCAATCATCGTAATCGATGACAGCGCCGACATCGTCGAGGTGCTGGCCAATATAAATGCCTTTTACGCCCACGAGAGTTGCGGCCAGTGCACGCCGTGCCGCGAAGGCAGCCTCTGGATGAAAAAGATTACCACCCGGATGGTCCACGGCGGTGCCCGCGTGGAAGACGGACCTTTGCTCGCCTCAATTGGTGATCAAATCGCAGGCCGGACGATCTGTGCCCACGGCGAAGCCTGCGCCTGGCCGACCCAAAGCTTTGTTGCGAAATTTGGCGACAAGTTCGCCGGCAAGGCGGCCGAAACCTACACCGGAACCCACCGCAGCGAATATCGTCTGATTTAACCATGAATCCATGGGACTGATCCGCACTCGCGCCTGAACCTCTTTAGCTTTTTCCATGAGCCAGCCCTCTGAAAGTCTCATCACAATCAACCTCGACGGTAAGGACGTGCAGGTCCCGGCAGGCCTCAACCTGATCGATGCCGCCGAGCTGCACAAGGTAGAGATCCCGCATTACTGCTACCATCCCAAGCTGAGTGTGCCGGGGAATTGCCGGATGTGTCTGGTCGAAATGGGAACCCCGGGCGTGGATCGGGCCACGGGCCAGCCGATGCTCAATGAAGACGGTTCGCCCAAAATCATGTGGGTACCCAAGCCGGTGATCGGCTGCGCGACGAAGGTCTCTCCGGGCATGCACGTTCGGACGCGGTCGGCCACGGTCAAGGAAGCGCAACAAGGGGTGATGGAGTTTCTCCTCATTAATCACCCGTTGGATTGCCCGATCTGCGATCAAGCGGGTGAATGCCGCCTGCAGGAATTTGCCACCGATTACGGCCGCGGATACTCGCGGTTCATCGAGCAGAAAAACGTCAAACCCAAGCGCTCCCGGATCGGACCGCGAGTGATGCTGGATGATGAACGCTGCATTCTCTGTTCCCGCTGCGTGCGCTTCGCAGACGAGTTTATCGGTGAACACATTTTGGGCTTCACGGATCGAGGCAGCTATTCGACGCTGACGGTGTTTCCCGGCAAGGAGCTGGATAGTAATTATTCGCTCAATACCGTCGATATTTGCCCGGTCGGTGCGCTCACCAGCACAGATTTTCGTTTCAGGATGCGGGTATGGTTTCTCAAGGAAACACCCTCGATCGACACGGAATCGAGCGTGGGCTGCAACACCATCGTGGGAAGTCGCGAGGGCACCATTTACCGGATCACGCCGCGCCGCAACGATGCCGTCAACGATACGTGGCTGTCGGACAGCGCACGCATGCTCTACAAGCAAGTCGACGCGGAGAACCGTTTGGTCGGCTACGCGATCGACGGAAAACCCTGCACGCCTGATGAAGCATTGGCGGTTGCGGCGACCCTGCTCAAGAATGCCCCGGTGGCGGTTGTTGGCAGTGGCCGTTTGAGTGTGGAAGAGCAATACGTGCTTCGCCACACCCGCGACCGGCTTCCGGGTCAGCCCAAGACTTTCCTCGTGGGCCGGACCGGAGAAGGGGATGGCAAGCTGATCAGTGCCGATCGCAATCCCAATGTCCGCGGCGCGCTCTTGACGGGTTTGGTCGATACATTGCCGGCTGATGACCTTGCTGAGCTGGGCCGGATGATCGACGCGGGCGAGGTGTCCACCATCCTTGCGGTGGGTGAATCGCTTTGCGACCAAGGCATTTCAGCGGAGCAGCTGAAAAAGGTGGATGTGATTTACGTCGGAACGCACCACTGCGACACGAGCCAATTCGCCAAGGTTGAAATCCCGCTGCTCACCGTTTTCGAAAAGTCCGGCACCTTTGTGAATCAGCAGTTCCGCGTGCAAAAATTCTTTCAGGCGGTTCCGGGACCGAAAGGGGTTTTGTTTGGGCTCAGCAATCTCACCCGGATCTTCCAAGCCGTTTCGGGCGAAAAGACCTTTGCTCCGAGTCCGGCGGCAATCTGGAAACAGATGGCCGCGGAAATCCCCGAATTTTCCGGACTCGCGTTCGAAGAGATTCCGCAGACTGGAGTTCTGGTTTCCGGAGAACGCTTTGCGGCGGTGCCATTTGTCGAAGGACCGTCACTTCACTTTGAACCGCGCAAGGAGACCGCCGGCGCGTAACTGGAAACCGTATCGACAACTGGCGCGTACCGTTTTGCAGCTCTGAAAATTTATGATTTGGCAGGACATTCTCATCGGATTGCTCAAGGCAGTCATCATGATCAGCGTGGTGATGAGCTGCGCCGGTTACGCTGTGCTGGTGGAACGTAAGGTGGCGGCCTGGATTCAGGGCCGGCCGGGACCCAATCGTACCGCACTGCCGCTGATTGGAAGCATTCCGGTCATCGGAACCTTTCTGACCCGCCTCGGGTTGTTCCAACCGGCGGCAGATGGCCTGAAGTTTCTTTTCAAGGAAGACGCGCTGCCCGGTCACGTAAACAAGTTCTACTACGTGCTGGCTCCGCTGGTGTCCTTCATTCCCGCGATGGTCACCATGACGGTGCTGCCGGTGGGGCAATGGGTGGAAGATGGTATCGCCCGGCCGATCGTACTGGCCAATCTCGACATCGGCATTCTCTTCATCCTGGCGGTCTCTTCGCTCGGCATTTACGGCATCATCCTCGCGGGATGGTCGGCAAATTCCAAATACCCGTTCCTTGGCGGGATCCGGGCCAGCGCGCAGATGATCAGCTACGAGCTTTCGCTGGCGCTTTCATTGCTTCCGGTCTTCATGTGGTTCGGCGGCACCCTCAATTTGGCCGAGATTGTGGAAGCCCAAGCGGGATTTCTACCGGGCTGGACGATCTTTTTTCAGCCGCTCTCCGCGCTGATCTTTCTCGTGGCACTGTTTGCCGAGACCAATCGTTTGCCCTTTGACATGCCCGAGTCCGAGACGGACCTCGTGGCGGGTTACAATACCGAATACGGTGCCTTCAAGTTTGGCCTCTTTTTTGTCGGTGAATACACCCACATCATTATCGGATCTGGCGTATTCGTGACCCTCTTTCTCGGCGGCTGGCACATTCCTTTTGTGGAACTGAGCGCGATGCCCACCGGCATTCCGGGCGCGATCCTTTCGGTGGCGGCATTTGCGATCAAGACCTTCGTATTGGTATTCTTCTTCGTCTGGATTCGCTGGACCCTGCCGCGGTTCCGCTATGACCAAGTGATGAATCTCGGCTGGAAGGGCCTGCTTCCGCTGGCGATCGCCAACCTTATCTTCTACGCGGTGGTCATCGCGTTGATCGAACAATTCTAGCACGTGCCATGGCGACGAAACTCGTAGAACGTAAACCCTTGAGCCTGGCGGAGAAAACCTATCTCCCCCAGATCGTGAGTGGCCTAAAAATCACGATGCAGAACCTGCTCAAGCCGCCGGTTACCCTCGAATACCCGGAGGAACGTCCCGACATTCCGGCCGGTTACCGCGGTGTGCCCACGCTGGTCAAGGATCCCAACGGCCGGACGAAATGCGTTTCCTGCCAGCTCTGCGAGTTTGTCTGCCCGCCGCGCGCGATCCGGATCACTCCGGGAGAAATTCCGTTGGAATCGGAAAACGCCCACGTGGAGAAGGCGCCGCAGGAATTCGAAATCAACATGCTGCGCTGCATCTATTGCGGCTTTTGTCAGGAAGTTTGCCCCGAAGAGGCGATTTTTCTGCAGGACGTGTTTTCGCTCTCCGGCCACACTCGCGAGGAATTGATCTTCAAGAAGGAAAAACTCCTTGAGCTGGGTGGAACCCTGCCCGACAAGCACTACAAGTGGGACAAAAAGAAAGCTGAAATGCTCGCCGCGGACGATCACCACTGAGCGCGCCCCGGTTTTTCCTTCTCATCTGTGAACCGCACCGCTTAGCCTCGCACACCTTTCAAATCGATGGACTGGCTCTTTTTCATTCTCGCCGCTCTGACGCTGATACCGGCGTTTTTCGTGGCGGTGGCGCGCAACCCGGTGAATGCGGCGATGAGCATGATCATCGCGCTGGTCGGCATGGCCGGGTTGATGGTGCTGCTGGAAACCTACTTTCTGGCGATCCTCCAAGTTCTGGTTTACGCCGGTGCGATCGTCGTATTGTTCCTCTTCATCATCATGTTGATCGATGTGGAAAAGGCACCGCCGGCGGGCTGGGTGCGCTCCTTGGCGGCTGCGATTGCTCTATTGTTGATGCTGGCTGGCGTCTGGTCGTTGACCTTTTCCGGACAAGCCGGGCCTTTTGCCGAGCTTTCCACTCCCGCGCCGATGGCCGCTTCCAAGATCTTTGGGGTGGAGTTGTTTACCCGCTACATGCTGCCGTTTCAGGTTGCCGGCTTTATGCTGCTGATCGCCATGATCGGGGTGATCGTCCTCAGTAAAAAATTCGTGGAAACGGATTCTCAGAAAGGATCCGACGCATGAGCATCGAACTTCCCCATTACCTCTTTGTCGCATCCGCTGTGTTTGCGTTGGGCTTTTTCGGAGTCCTCCTGCGGCGCAATACGCTGGTGATTTTCATGAGCCTCGAGCTGATGCTGAGCGCGTCGATCCTCGCGCTGGTCGCATTTTCCCGATACAACTCCACGCCCGAAGCCCCGCTTTACAGCGGCAACGTTTTTGTCCTCTTCATCATTGCCATCGCCGCCTGTGAAGTGGCGGTCGGTCTCGCCATCATCGTGGCGCTCTGGCGTCGTCGCCAGACGGTCGACGTGGCAGAAATCGCGGAGATGAAAAACTGATGATCCCGCAACTGCTCTCCCTCATTCTTTTCAGCCCACTGGTGGCCGCCGGCCTGATCTGGCTTTTTGGCCGCCGTAATCATGGCATTGCCGCCGGGCTTTCGCTTTTGGCGGCGGGCATCGCAATGGTCGCCGCGCTCTACCTCCTGATCGTTGGCTGGAACGGCGAAACCGTGACCGATGTGCGCATCGAATGGCTGACGCTGGGTAATTTCACCCTTTCAATGGGTTACCTGCTCAATCCCGTCTCGGCGACGATGCTCGGGGTGGTGACTTTTGTCGGGTTTTGGATCCACCTCTTCAGTTTGGGTTACATGCAAGGAGATGCGGGCAAAGGACGCTTTTTCGGCGGACTCTCGATCTTCATGTTTTCGATGCTCGGTATCGTGTTGGCCGACAACCTCTGGATGGTCTTCGTCTTCTGGGAATTGGTCGGCTTCAGTTCTTACATGTTGATCGGTCACTACCTGACCGACGACGCCGGAGCTGCCTCCCGCAAGGCTTTCATTGTCAATCGGGTGGGGGATTTAGGATTCCTCATCGGCATCATCATTACCTACTGGGAATTCGGCACGACAGAGTTTGTGGCTCTGGAAGCGGCGGGCGTCTCCGCTTCGACCTTGGTCGGCCTGCTGCTTTTCTGCGGCGTGCTCGGAAAATCCGCCCAAATGCCGCTTCACGTCTGGTTGCCCGATGCGATGGCCGGCCCGACGCCGATTTCCGCTTTGATTCACGCGGCGACGATGGTTGCTGCCGGGGTTTTCCTCTTGGCGCGACTGTTTTTCATGTTCTCACCGGACGCCCTCACCGTGATCCTTTGGGTCGGGACGGTCACCGCCGTCTGCGCGGCGATTTGGGCCTTCGCCCAGCGGGACATCAAGAAGATCCTCGCGTATTCAACCCTTTCACAACTGGGCTACATGGTGGCGGCTTTTGGTCTCGGAACGCTGTTTGGTCGCGAACACGGGGGTGAAGGCGCGGCGCTCTATTATGGAATCGGCGCGTCGATGTTTCACCTCACCACCCACGCATTTTTCAAGGCGCTCCTGTTTCTCGGGTCAGGATCGGTCATTCACGCCTGCCATCATGAGCAGGATATTTTCCGGATGGGCGGGCTCTTGAAAAAGATGCCCATCACGGGTCTGACCTTTCTCGCCGGTGTGCTCGCGATTTCGGGAATTCCCTTCATCACTGCCGGCTTCTTCAGCAAGGACGCCATTCTTTACATTGCGATGGAGCAAAACCAAGTGGTGTTTGGGCTGCTCACTTTTACTGCGCTGCTGACCGCTACCTACATGGGACGGTTGTTTTTTATCGCTTTCCTTGGCAAGCCGAACAGCGCACATGCGGAACATGCCCATGAATCCTCATGGACGATGTGGCTGCCGCTGGTCGTTTTGACTGTTTTCTCCCTTGGGGGCGGTTACATGGTCTTGTATCCCGAAACGATCCGTCCGGTGCTCGATGGATACGTGCCGCACCCGCATGGCAGCGATCATACGCTCTTCATCGTCATTTCAAGCGTGGCGGCTTTGATTGGCCTCGGTGGTGCTTTTCTCTTTTACGGGCGCGGGGCTTCGGAGGATCGACTCGAAACCAAGGCGCGTCCGCTGTGGGCGTTCTCCCGTTCCCGGTTCTTCTTCGACGAAATTTACGGCTGGTATGTGACCAAGGTGCAGCAGCGCATCGTCGACGTGCTGGATTTCATCGACGCGCTCTTTATTGGGGGGCTCGCAGTTCGCGGATCGGCCGGCTTCGTGGGCATCTTCGGCCTGCTTGGGCGCAGCGCGCATACCGGCAGCTTGGCTACTTACGTCTGGTGGTTCTTTATTGGCCTCCTTCTCATCTGGGGATTCACCAGCGGCTTTCTCGCTCAGATTTTCTAGTCCGTCATGACCGCACTTTCATCACTCGCTTTTCTGGATGCCGCCGCTGATTTCATGCGGTCGGTCAATGCGATGCCGCGGCTCAACGCGACGATCCTCCTCCTCTCGATCCTCACCCCCTTGTGTGTCGCCATCGCTTTGGCCACCTCGGGAAAAGTATCCATCGCCGCCACGCGCGGATTTGGATTGCTGGGGTTTGCGGTCCCTTTTCTCGGAGCCACGTGGCTGTTTGCCTCCTACCAGGTGACGGTGACCGACGGGTCCTACGCGTTCCAGTTCATCGCGCCGACGGGGTTGGAGTTTATTGGCATCCATCTTTACCTCGGGCTGAACGGTATCTCCATGCCGCTGTTCTGGATGGCATCCATCGTCGGTTTGGCCGCCGGTTGGTACGGGCTTCAGGCCAACCTCGAACGCCTGCGCCTCTTCGCCATCCTGCTGCTGGTGATGCAGACCGGGCTGATGGGCTTGTTTGCTTCGGTCGACATCTTCTTCTTTTACTTTTTCCACGAGTTCGCACTGATCCCGACCTTCATCATGATGGCGATCTGGGGTGGTCGGGGACGCAAGGTTGTGGCGTTGGAGCTGACGATTTACCTTACGGTTGGCGCGATGCTGACGTTGGCAGGTCTGATCACGCTCTATGTGATGAGCGGTGTTCATTCCTTTGACATGCTGACGTTGCGTCAGGCGATCGGAGTGATTCCGGCGGAAAAAACGATTTATGGGCTGCTGTTGATCGGCTTCGGAATTCTCGTCTCGCTCTTTCCCTTTCATAGCTGGGCTCCGCGCGCTTATGCCACTGCGCCGGCTCCCGTCGCCATGTTGCACGCCGGTGTGCTGAAGAAGTTCGGTCTTTACGGGCTGATCCAAATCGCACTTCCGCTTTTGCCGGAAGGGCGCGAGTTCTGGAATGACGCCCTGCTCTGGTTGGCGCTGGGGAACGTTCTGGTCATCGGCCTCGTGACCCTTGCCCAGCGTGACCTCAAATACATGCTGGGGAACGCCTCGGTCATGCATATGGGCTATGCGTTCCTTGGGCTTTTCGCCTACTCGACGGTGGGGATTGGCGGCGCGGTTTTAATGCTCTTCGCCCACGGGCTTTCGGTGGCATTGCTCTTCCTGCTGGCGGACACGATTCAACGCCGCGCCGGCACGACTGAATTTGTGGAACTGGGTGGCCTGGGAAAATCGGCCCCGGTATTGATGGGCTTTTTTGTGGCTGCAACCATGGCCAGCATCGGGTTGCCCGGCTTTGCCAATTTCTGGGGCGAGCTTGGCATCTTCGTCTCCTTGTTCCAGTCGACCTCTCCGTGGGCCGTGGTGCCGGCGGTGGTCGGGATTGTGATCAGCGCGGTTTATGGGCTGCGCGCCGTATCCCGGATTTTCTTTGGCGTTTCTGAACGAACCTATGAGGGCGGCGATTTGACCTCCGGCGAAAAGCGTCCGGCGGTGCTGTTGTTGCTCGCCCTGTTGCTGGTTGGTTTCTGGCCGCGGCTTTTTTCTGATAACCTTGATGTGTCCGTGAAGGAACTCGGGATCCCGGACGCCACGATGGTTGAGACCGGAACGGATTTCTCCGAATAACCTTTTTTTCGATGAACGATTTATCGAGCCTTCGCGCACTGACCGATACGCACGACTGGGGGGCAATCCTTCCGGAACTGATGCTCGGGGTGTTTGCCATCCTTCTGCTGGTTCTTGAAGTCGCGGTTCCGCGGGTCAAGAAGGCGATCCCTTCCATTGCGATTGCCTTGCAAGGCGTGGCGCTGCTTTACGTGCTCTGGATCCTTTTCGGCAGCGAGCCGGCAGAGCTGCGGACTTCCTTTGCCGGCCTCATTTTCCAGACGGCGAGCACGGATCTGATGCGGGTGTTTTTTCTCCTCTCAGGCATCGTCGTTTCCCATCTGGGAATGGTTTATCTGCGGCGAAATCCGCTGGCGCGGGTCGAATTCTTTCACCTCGTGATGGTGGTTGTCGCCGCGATGATGTTGCTGGTGCAGAGCGGCCATTTCGTGATGCTCTTTGTGGCGCTGGAAACCGTGACCATCGGTTTTTATATCCTGGTCGCCTACGGACGCACCGGCGCGCTTTCGCTCGAAGCGGGGCTTAAATACCTCGTGATGGGAGCCCTCAGTTCCGGGATCATGCTCTTCGGCATTGTGCTGCTTTTTGGCGCGGGCAGCAACCCGCTGCTGCCGGGAGCGTCCATCGATCCATTGGCATTCACCAACCTCGGTGCCTTTCTCGGGGCCAACACCGACAACCTGCTCGCCATCGTTGGCGCTGGTTTGGTGCTTTCAGGTATCGCTTTCAAAATTGGCCTGGTGCCGTTCCAGATTTGGATTCCGGATGTGTATCAAGGTGCGCCGACTCCGGTGGCGGCTTTTCTGGCGGTGGCTTCCAAAGCGGCGGGTATCTTTCTGCTGCTCACTCTGCTGACGGGGCCGTTCTCGGCGCTTTCCCATGTCACCGTGCCGCTGCTCAGCGCCCTGACTGCGCTGACACTTCTATTCGGCAATCTCGCTGCTTTGCCGCAGCGCAATGTCAAACGGCTGATGGGGCTCTCGGGTGTTGCTCATGCCGGTATTCTTCTGCTCGGAGTGATCGCTTCCACTCAGGCCCCGTGGGTGGTCCCGGTGATCCTGTTTTATCTTTTTGTCTACGCCTTGGCCTCATTCGGAGTGTTCGAAGTGATGGCTCATGTCGGGGCGGAGAATGATGCCGATCAGGAAATCGACTACTACAGCGAACTGATGCACAAGCAGCCTGTGTTGGGCGGAGCGCTTGCCATTGGCTTGGGCTCGCTCGCAGGTATTCCTCCATTGGCCGGTTTTGTCGCCAAATTGCTTATCTTCTATGCGGCACTTCAGGCCGGGCTCTACCTCTTGCTGGGGTTGGCAATTTTTGGGGTGGTTGTTTCGATTTATTACTACTTCGGCTGGATGCGGGCTTCGTTGATGAAAGGGCTCTTCCTTGAAGATGAGTGTCCCGCGCCGCGGGTTCCGGCATTGGGAACCCGAATTATTCTTTACAGCGTCAGTGGATTGACCGTTTTGCTCGGCCTTTATCAAGGCATGCTGCCGCTGGGCTAGATTTCCACGGAAGCGGTATCCGGTTTTGGCTCGAGGGGGGAAATCGCCGGGCTTGTGATATAACCCTGTTCCAACGCAAACCAGATCAGATCCGCCGGCTCGTGCCTTCCGAGTTTGTCTTTCAGATTGGTCAGGTGATTCTGGATCGTTTTGACGCTTAATCCCAGTCGTCCGGCCATCGTTTTCGTGTTTTCCCCGGAGGCATAACCGCGGAGCACGGCCTGTTCCCGCGGAGTTAAACGGGGCGGTTGCAAAGCCCCTTTGCTGACCAGGTTTTCCGCCAACAAGCGAGCCGCTATCGGGCAATAATAGGTGCGTCCCTGCAAAACCGCTTCCAGCGCTTTCGCCAATGTTTGCAGATCGGATTGCTGCATGATGAAGCCCGGAATGCCGCGTGCCGCCGCTTCGTTGATCAGTTGCGCCTGATCCGTGGTCGCTATCACCAGCAGGGCGGGGGCTTTCGAGGGCGGATTGAGATAGGGTAAGATGTCGGCTGTGTTTAAGCGAAGGAACTCCTCTGAAACAATCAGCAGATCGATCGGATGCGAAAGGACGGCGGGTGAAAACGCCTCAAGTGTGCTCGCTTCCGCGACGACTTCCACGCCAGGCAAGTCCTCCAGAAACCGCACCAACAGATTTCGAAAAAGGGTGTGAGGATGAATAAGAAGGACGCGCCCGGGTTGCATTTACCAGAATCTTCCGGGGAGAAGCCTAACGGTGTCAATTCGGGAAAATATCCCGGTTGGATTCCCGTAAACCCGTGGGATGTGGTGGTTTATTCCTTGTAATTAAAAGACTCCCAAGTCTGCCGGCCATCCAGCGCCATTTGACGGAGCCTTTTTCGTCGTCACCACGGAAACCAGCCCTTTTTCCTTCTCAGGAAGCTTGCGGTTACTCCGAAAGAACTCTACCTAGGCCCAAGGTCGGTCGGAGCGAGCGGTGGTGTGCCTTGGGTTCTTAGTGCCTGTGTAAAATATATGTAAATAAAAATGCGAGGTAAGGTGTTTTCTTCTGCTGCTATTGACATTGATTGCTCTTGGGTCATTTGATGCATCGATCACAATCGCTCATTTGCCTTTCCTTTTCCCCTGCTACTTTGGAATGGCTTTTCTTCCGGTTTCTTTATCGATCGAAAGAAAAGGGCGGAAGTGATTCCCCGCCTTTACGATGCTCTCTCCCCTTTACTCCAGATCTGATACGCAAACCGCCACTCCGGCGGTTGGGCGGAACTTTTTGGGGCTTCAGGGGCTTGGGCGTGATCTGCGGGCGGCGAATAATAAACACTCCCTTTAGCTGAATTTGTTTTGGGGCTCATCCAAAGCAACCGTCTCAAACGTCTAATATAAAAAACACGCTCAATGAAACTATCCCTCCTCTCAACCTCTCGAACCCTCGCCTTTCTGGCTGCCACTGCTTTGGCGACCAGCGTGAGTGCGCAAGTCACTTTGCTCGAAGATAATTTCGATGGAGTCAGCGTTGATGCCGCCACCTGGACTACCCGCACTACCAGCGCTCATGTCGGAGGCGGAGTTTCCGTTAACGCTGGATCTGTTGTTTTGGATGTTGGAAATGTGACCTCCACCAGCCAGCGCTCGACGATTATCTCGAACGCGGCCACTATTAATCCATTTGCCAACGAGATAACCCTGACGTTTAGCGGCCTGACAGTGAATGATGTGCCTTACACAGGTGGAATCTTTAGTGGCAATCCCCCGACAGAGGTCGCTCCCAATCCTGCGGCGTGGGGCAACGCTTTCTATGCTGCTGTTGGACGCGCCAATACGGATAACGGTACCCTTGATAGTGCGGTAGCTGTAAAATATACTGCTGTTGGAGGAGATTACATCAGCGCCCTTGGCCTGACTATGCGGCAGTCGGTGGATTCCGTGGTTCTGCAGGTGGTGGATCGCGGAGCGGGAAATCATACCACAACTTCCTTCACGATTGATGCAATGCCGACTCAGATCACTTGGGTGATTGATGGCGCTGCGGGCTCTTGGTCGTTGGAACTTGATGAAGGCCTACCTAGCGCCTTGTCTCTTAATGGGACATTTGTCCGCTTCAATGAAGCCGAGCTTATTGCAGGTTCTGAAACCATTTCCCGCGTGGCTGTCGGGGGTGTCAATGTCGGTTATGTCGGGGAAGGAACGGTAGCCACTTTGGACTCCCTCTCCGTCTCCGCGATTCCGGAACCTTCGACTTACGCGCTCTTCGCTTCCGCTTTCATTTGCGGATTTGTGGTGCTTCGTCGTCGGGCCCGCAAAAGCTAGTTCTTCAGGATCTGTTTTTGATTTCAACTCCCGCGCCGGCTCGCGTAGCCGCGCGGGAGTTTTTTGTACCCGCATTGAAGGGCATTTCATGGAGTGTGTGCGGGCTTGGATAAGCGATAACATCTGGGGTCCTTGTAGCACGGGAGCCTTCCGGGATGAGTGGTCAGAACAATGCAGCGGAATGGCGCTGCGATTTGGCTCCTTCCGCGCGGATGAGGTGACCGCTAATCTTCGTAATTTTCGCGAATGGTTGGGAACTGTCTGCTGCAGGGTTTTCGGCTTTTCAGACATCTCTTTCGCTCGCTTGGCGATCTTCTGTAAAAATAACACATCCAAACTGCTTTTCAGATTCGCGGAGATTCTACAGATTCGCGGTCAGAAATAATGCGGTGGAATGGGGGGTGCCTGCCGGCGCGGAGATGGAAGATTGGGGCTGGTTACGCGCAGAGATGTTGACCGCTAATTTTCGTTATTTCTCGCGAATGGTTTCAGAACGCCGGTTCGCCGCAGTCAGGCTCTTCGCTCGCCTGGCGATCTTCTGTATGAAAGAAGCCCCGCCGCACCTCCACAGAAGCTCGCGAAGGCAGCAAAGATCCCCTTCACCTCCTCCGGTGCCCTCTGTTTTCTCCTGTAAAATGCCAACCCCCATGCGGCCCGCCGGGGACGTCGAGCCCTACCTTTAGCGGCAGCCCGGCCCTTCGCTCGCTTGGTGATCTTCTGTAAAAACGAGACTCCCGGACTGCTTATCCAGATTCGCGGTCAGATGCGGTGGACGAGGGGCTGCTCAGGGAACCACAATGCGGCCGATCGAGGATTGGGCGGGGCGGATGATCCGGCCGTTTGCCTGCTCGATCGTGAGTGCGGCCCCGTTGGAGAACCGGATAGAGGCGGCCCCTTGCTTTTCAATCGAAATGACGTCACCCGCACTGAGGGTTCCTTGATAAAGGCGTTCGGCTGGATCGACTTGATCGATGATCAGGGTGACGCTGTCTTGGGCGCGAATGGTGATGCTGCGGGAGCTGACGCTGCCAGCATTCGTCGCTGTGTTGCTGGTGCTCCCGGTGGGGATTGGTGCGGGAAGCGGATTGAGGGCCGTGCCGCTACCTGCCACGGAGGCGTCGAGCGGTGCGGGATCACTTCCGCGAAGCAGGCCCACTAAAACCACGATGAGAACGGTGAGGATGGCGACGGCGGCCACGCCGGCACCGATTTTGAGATAAAGGGTGTTGTCGGCGAGATTGAGACTGGGGCGCTTGGGCGGCTTCTGGTTGCGCATCTCGGGCGATCGTTCTTCACGGTTGGCCCGATCGGAATGAGCCGGTGTGGGCTCATCCTCGTCGTCAGGAAGAACCATTCTCCCGAAGACTTCGCGAGACTCGGGTTGATCCCGGTCGCCACGGATTTCCGGCTGATGAGTGCCGGTGCGCCCGATCTCTCTCGCCTCGTAGTCGGTCAGGATTTTTTGCGGATCCAGTTTGAGCAGCCGCGCGTAATTCTTGAGGAATCCGCGTTTGTAGATCTCCGGCAGGGGGATCTTGTGCATGCTGTTTTCCTCCATCGCGAGGAGGTAGTCGCCGCGCACTTTTGTACTTTCAGCGGCCTCTCTGATCGAGATGCCGCGTCGTTTCCGTGCTTCTTCCAGTCTTTCGCCTATCGTCATACGATCCGCCCACCAACAAGTTTCGGTGATAGTGAGGTTCGCCCGGTGACAAATCAACCACTATAAACTGCGGAGCGCGAAAGACGCTGCCCGAGCGTCGCCCCGAGGGGTTTAATTTTCGGCCTGCTGAGCGGCGAGGGCCGTGAGTGCATCGGCGCTCTGCGAGCCCGGCTGGGCTGCGAGGTCCCGCCAAACAACCTTTCCATTGGCCACGAGAAAGGACTGACGCCGATAGGCGGATTCGGTGTGTTGCTCCACACCAAAGGCCTTTCCCAGCGAACCATCCTCATCGGCAACGAGGGAAAATGGCAGCGATTCGGCTTCCCGGAAGCGGGCTTGAGTGGCAACGGTGTCGCGGCTGACGCCAAGCACGGTGATTCCCGCGGCCCGGATTGAATCAAAGTTATCCCGGATGTTGCAGGCTTGAGCGGTGCAGCCGCCGGTGAAGGAGCGTGGGTAAAAGTAAATCAAAGCAGGTCCGCGGGCGTAGAGTTCGCCCAAGTCAACCGTTTCGCCGCTTTCGATTGTGACGGTAAGCCGAGGAGCGTCCGCGCCCACTGGCAGAGGAGCTCCGCCTGCCAAGAGTGGGGTGGTGAGGCTCCACGCGAGAGCAATGGTAAGGGCTTGGAGGGCAAAGCAGCATTTCATGCAGCCCATCTAAAAGCGGCTCATGATGCGCCGCAAGTCTGCTTGACCGGAGCCGCGACTACTTGACCGACCAAAGCGGGTTTTCGCGGGCGGTATCAATCAGTTTCTGGGTGGTACGATCCAGGCGATTTGCCAGTGTCTTGATGATCTTGGCGGAAACTTCCGGCTCATCCTGAACCAACTTTTCGAGTGAGCTGAACTCGTGCAGCTCAATGCGGGCGACGTTTTTTGCTTTTACGGTGCAAGAACGCTCACGTCCGAGGATGTCAGCCATCTCGCCAAAAAGAGTTCCCGGATACATGAGGACGGCGAGGAGAACGTCATCTTTGAACACCTCAAGCGTCCCAGCTTTGAGGATGTAAAAGCCTGAGCCCTGTTCGCCCTGTTTGATGATTGTCTGACCGGGCTGAATCGTAATTTCTTCGACCATGGATGAATCCCTGTGGAAGGACACAGGCTAGATGAGCGGGACTACGGGGCAAGCGGATTAAAGCGAGGGGAGATAGTCGCAGCAGTTTTTGATGTATAGATCGGGCGCGACGTGTGTCGTCAATCCAGCGCGGGAATCCTGTTGCCAAGCTGGAACACTTACAAAAGCGTGAGGTAAACCCTTTGCTCCTCAGGCGCGCGAGGCGTAAGCTCCATGGTTCCCAGACAGATACAGATCCCGGTAATCTTTTCTCTCTGTTTAACGGGCGGTTTGCAGAAATGTATGGAGGCGTTCCGCCAGTTTGGAGCCGATGCCTTCGACCTGCTGTAATTCGACGATGCTGGCCTCACGGAGTTTTCCCAAGCTGCCGAAGCGGTCAAACAAGGCCTGCCGTCGAACCGGACCCAAGCCTTCAAAGTCATCGAGAATGGATTCTTTCAGGCGGCGGCTGCGCAAATCGGCGTTGTAGGTGTTGGCGAATCGGTGGGCTTCATCCCGGACCCGTTGAAGCAACATGCGGGCGGGATCGGTTCCGGAAAGCTTGAGTGGATCCCGCCCGTCACTGAAGACGATGGTCTCCTCCCGTTTGGCCAAGCCGATGAGTGGCGGCGGCTCAATGCCTTGTCCGAGAAAAGCCTTCAGCGCGGCACCGACCTGTCCGCGGCCGCCGTCGATCACAATCAGGTCCGGGAACGGACGTCCTTCCTCATGAAGTCGACGATAACGTCTTCCGACCACTTCTTCCATTGCCCGAAAGTCGTCATTGCCGACAAAGCTTTTGATCCGGTAACGGCGGTATTGGCTCTTGTCCGGAACGCCTTCCGTAAAATGTACCATTGAGGCGACACAGAAGGTCCCGGAGATGTGGGAAATATCAAAACATTCGATGTGACGCGGCGGCGCGGGCAGGACGAGCTCGGTGGCAATGCGGTTGAGGATGGGCAGGGGGTCGTTTGGCTTGAGCGGATCGCGGACAAATTTTCGCGTGCGCTCAATGGTTCCACGCAGGGCAAAAATGATGTCCCGCAATTCGGCCGCCTTCTCGAAGTTCAGCGCCTCGGAAGCCGCGACCATTTCCTGCTCGAGTTCCTTCAGCCACTCACGGGATTTGCCTTCGAGAAAGACACAGGCTTCCCGTACGCGGGTTGTGTAATCGGCGACCGAAACAATATTCGCGTGCCCATAAATCTCGGCCCGCATGTCGTCATAGAGCTGCCAGGTCCCCTCCGAGAGCTGCCGGGGATTGGCATCGTGGAGCAAAATGCCAAACCGGACACGCATCTCGGCCAAGGTTTTGCGGAGGAACCCGGCCTGGGCGAAAGGCCCGAAGTAGAGGGATTGTTCGTTTTGCCGAAAGCGGACCAGGCGAAAGCGGGGGAGCGGATTTTCCACATCTACCCGGACGAGGAGGAACCGTTTATCATCGATGAAGTCGGTGTTGTATTTTGGTTTCCACTCCTTGATCAGCTTGCCCTCGAGCAGGAGGGCCTCGCTTTCGCTCTTCACTTCGACGATCTCGAAATCGTGGATCAGATCGAGCATCGCGGCGACTTTTGGCTGCTGCCATTTCTGGCGCCGTGATGCCTGAAAGTAACTGGAAACCCGCCGTTTGAGATTCTTGGCTTTGCCCACGTAGAGGATTCCGCCGAAGCGATCTTTCATCAGATAGACGCCGGGACCTTCCCCGAGGCGGCGGACTTTCTCCTTGAGTTTACTGCGGTCGGGGGGTGGCATTATGAAGGCTTCACGCTACACTGGGCAAAAGTCGCCGCTGTGCAAGGCGAGCCCGTTCCGCTTATGTCACGTCCGCTTCGTGTTGAAATTCTTTGCCTGGGCGACGAGCTGCTGCTGGGCATCCGGCTCAACAGCCACCTCCGGCTGCTCGGAGATGCCCTCTCGGCTCATGGCTTGCCGGTGCGTCGTTCTCATGAATTATTGGATGATCCTGCTGTAATTCGTGAGACCTTTTCCGAGGCATGGGCACGGGCAGATCTGATCATCACCACCGGGGGCCTTGGGCCGACCACAGACGACCTCACCCGGGAGACCGTCGCGGACGTGCTCGGAAAACCATTGCACCACAGCTCGGAACAAGAGGTCCACCTGAAGGAATTTTTTGCGGCTCGCGGCGTGGCATTGCCTCTGAATAATCTGCGGCAATGCCTCTATATTGAAGGCGCTGACTTGCTGCCCAATCCCCAAGGCACCGCTCCTGGGCAATGGTTGGAAGCCGATGGCAAGGTGCTGATTATGCTGCCGGGCCCTCCGCGTGAGCTCGAGCCGATGTGGCGGGAGCAGGCCTTGCCGCGGCTGATTGAAAAAGGCTGGGCCCGGCCGCGCGAACGTTTCCTCCAGTTGCGCACCAGTGGCATTGGCGAAAGCACCTTGGCGACTGTCCTTGAACCGCTTATTGATCCCTACCGTGACCGCTTGCTGGTTGGTTACTGCGCCCATGACGGTGCGGTCGATATCCGGCTCAGCGCGATTGATGAAACCTTGAGTCTCAAGGAGATCGAGGCGCTCGGCCAGGCGATGAAAGACGTGCTCGGTGAGGATTTTTCGCACTTTGGGGAAATGGATATCGCCGCTTTGATCATCCGCCAGTTGCGGGATCGGGGGCGGACGCTGGCGGTGGCCGAATCGTGCAGTGGTGGATTGCTCGCCAGCCGATTCACCGATATCGCCGGCGCATCCCGTGCCTTCATGGGCGGTGCCGTTTGTTACCGGAACGAGGTGAAGGAAAATCTGCTCCACATTCCCCGCGACTTGCTGCGCCAGCATGGTGCGGTCAGTCCGGAAGTGTCGGTGGCCATGGCGACGGCGGCGACTGAAGTATTTGAATCGGATTACGCCTTGAGCATCACCGGTTATGCTGGGCCAGCGGGCGGGCGGGAGCCGGTGGGCACGCTTTATATTGGTTTGGCCAGTCCGGTTGGCGTTTGGTCACGCAAAGTCGTGGCACCGGGATCACGGGAGACGGTAAAAGTGCGCGCGGTCAATGCGGCACTCGATTTCCTGCGGCGCAAAATGCGCAAATACGAAGTACATGACTTTCTCGACCGCCTGTGCGAATAATCGTCTGAGGTCTTCACCATGAACATCTTTCATCTCGAGTTCTGGCTCCGCGAAATCACCCTCGGCAATGTGACTTTTTCGCCCCTGTCGCTCACCGGGGGGCTGATTCTGGTGCTGTTGCTGGTGCTCGTGCAGCGCCTCGTGATACGGATTCTGGAACATCGGGTATTTCCCCGCTTTCGGATCGATGCAGGTTTGGCCTACGCCTATTCGGTCCTGCTCGGCTATTTGTTCCTGTTTTTTGGTTTGGCGATGATCCTTCCGATTGCGGTGCGAGGGTTCAATTGGGCGACGCTTTCGGTAGTGCTCGGGGCGATTTCTTTCGGGATCGGTTTTGGCCTGCGCAATATCACGGACAACTTTGTCAGCGGCCTGATCATTCTCATCGAACGCCCGATCAAAGTGGGAGACCGGGTGGCGATTGGAGATATGTCGGGAAATGTGGTGGCGATTCGTGCCCGGAGCACCTCCGTGCGGACCAATGACAACATCGACATCATTGTTCCTAATTCGCAGTTCATTTCCGAGCAGGTGGTCAACTGGAGTCATGGAGACCGGAAAGTGCGCTTCAAAATCCCGGTTGGGGTGCATTACAAGAGTGACGTTTTTGTGGTGCGTGATGCGCTTGAAGCTGCGGCGAAGGAACACCCCGATGTGTTGAGCTATCCAGCGCCCACCGCCAAATTTCTGGCCTTCGGTGACTCTGCACTCGAATTCGAGCTTCGCGTGTGGACCGAGTCGATGAGCGACCGGCCGCGCGCCTTTCAGAGCGACATGAATTTCCTGATCTGGAAATACTTTAAGGACCGGGAGATCGAAGTTCCGTATCCGCAACGCGATATTTATATCAAGGAACTTCCCCAGTCGTCCGACCCGATCAGCCCACCGGGAACTTGATCTCTGCCGGGATTTGCATTGCGGCGGCGGTGGAGGCGGGGGAAAAGAAAAGCGTCCATGAAAGCGTTTACCTTGATCTGTGGCCCCGATGACTTTCTCGTCTCCCGACGGGGACGGGAGCTTTGGGAAAAGCAGACCGCCGACATCACCGACGAGTTCGCGCGTGAGGTCGTCGATGCGCAGGCGGCCAATCTCAGTGAAGTGGATGGAGCGGTGGCCCGGTTCATTGGAGCGATTCAGACCATGCCGATGTTTGGCGACCGCAAGGCAGTCTGGTTGCGCAACATCTCATTTATGGGAGACACGCGTCCCGGGGGGACCGAAGGTGCGAAGGAGGCGATTGCCAAGCTTCAGTCGGTGCTCGAAGGGCTTGATGGTAGCCAAATTTCGGTGTTGCTGACCGCCAGCCCATTCAGCCGGCGGAGCAAGAAGCTCGTCGACTGGTGGAAAAAACACGGGGACTTTCAATTTCTGGAAGGAGACACTGACGGGGCAACGCTCTTCAGTGAAATGGCGCGCGAAGCCGAAACCCTTGGACTGAAACTTTCACCGGATGCCGGCCGTTTGTTGCTTGCAAAGATCAACGGCAACACCCGACTGGCGCTCGAAGAGGTTCGCAAACTGGCAACGTATGTCGGCAAAGGGGGGGCGGAGATTACCGATGCCCATGTGGCCGAGCTGGTGCCGACGTTTGGCGAAGGGGACTTTTTTGAAACCGCGGAAGCCTTTTACGCCCTCAATCTGAATTGGACGCTCGACGCCATCCGCCGGCATTTTTTTGCCGGGTACGATGGCCGGCCGATGATCACCTCGCTGCAGAATCGCAACCGTTTGCTGATCCAGCTCAAGGTGCTGCAAGACGCCCGTGTGCTTGGCGAACGGATTTCCAAGGATTCGCTCGAAAGCGCGGCTCGGCGGTATGCGGACCATTTTGCGGGTGCCGACGACAAGAGCGGGTTCAATCTGTTTACGCAAAATCCCTGGTACCTTGGCCGGCTGGCCACGCCGTTGCGCCGACTGTCCCTCAAGCAGCTGATTACCTTCCAGGGAGAATTTCTGGGAGCATTCCGGGGCATCCTCGAACGTCCGCAAGAGCAGGAGATGGTGATGCGCGACACGGCGGTGCGTTGTCTTGGGTGATGTCGGGGAATCGCTAATACGCATTTGATCCTAAGCTTGTTGTGGTTTCGGAATGAGCGGGCGGAAGGTGTGCTCAAAATTGATAACGAGCCCTTCAACTTCTTGCAGTGGTTCGGAAACTGCAGAACAGTCGGAGCATGAACGACGGGGTGTATTTCGTGCAGGATTTGGCGGTGATTCTGCTCGCGGCGACGATCGGTGGCGTGGTGGCACGCAAGCTGGGCATGTCGTCGGTGGTTGGTTACCTCTTCGCCGGGTTGCTCGTCGGAACTCCCCAGGTCACGTTTGTGGGGGTGACCGATGAGGGGCGGGTTCAGGTATTGTCCCAAGTCGGACTGGTTTTTCTGATGTTTTCGATCGGGCTGGGGATTCCCCTGCGCAACCTCAAGGCATTGGGATTTGCTCCCATTCTTGCGACAGTCCTCACCGCGGTTCTGATTTTCACGCTGACCCGATTGTTCGGCGGCTTGGTGGGACTGGACTCGACCGAGAGCATCTTCCTCGCCGCCATGCTGATGGTGAGCAGTTCGGCCATTATCGGAAAGATCCTCGGCGAAATGGGCTTGCTCCACCAACGGGCGGGGCAGTTGGCGATGACGCAAACGCTGCTCGAAGACTTTGTGGCCATTGCGATGCTCACCTTTCTCGGGTCGATGGTTGCCTATGGTCAGGCTGGTAACGGCGGATGGTCGGTGGTGCTGGGCAACCTCGGACGCCTCGGGGCGTTTGTCCTGCTCTTTGTCATTGCTGGATTGCTCATCCTGCCACGGGTGGTTCGACGTCTTTCTCGGGATCAGGGGGAAGAGCTTCAGACGATTCTCATCACCGGTATTCTCTTTGCCCTCGCCCTGCTCGCTGTCCTCGCCGGGTATTCCCTCGCATTGGGCGCATTCCTCTGCGGCGTGCTGGTCGCTGAAATCCCTCGGGCGAGCAGCATCGAGCGCTCTTTCTCCGGAATGCGCGATGTATTTACCGCCGTGTTCTTCGTGGCGATCGGAATGGGCATTGACCTGACGCAGGCACCCTCCGCGGCCGGCCTCATCGTTCTCGGGACCGTATTGGCGCTGGTGGGACGGGTCCTCTCCGCCAGCATCGCCTGGATGGTTGTCGGGGAGGATGAAATGGGAGCAATCCGGGCCGCGCTTTTTCTTACGCCCATCGGTGAGTTCTCTTTCATCATTGCAGGTTTGGGCGTGAGCAGCGGGGTTCTGCACGAGGGCTTTGGCATTGCTGCTGTCGGCATTGCTTTTCTGACGAGCTTGATTGCTCCCCTCGGGATGCGTCACTCAGAGAGCATTGCCAAAATGGTCACCCCCCGGCGCTCGAGCACCTTTCGTGACTTTTTTGATGCGTATCGGGAGTTATGGGGCACGATCGGCAAACGTGGCGGTTCCCACTTGCTCTGGCGTTTACTGCGTCCGCGGCTTTTTCAGATCATGCGGGAGATCTTGTGGATCAGTGCCACCCTGCTGCTTGCCCGTCCGGTTTATACCTATTTGGAGGGACGCTTGCTGGCAGAAGATGCTCCGTGGAACCTGATGCTGCCATTTTTGCCCTGGTATTGGCTGGGCATTCTGCTTCTTGTGCTGGCTCCGCTGGTTGCTTTGCTACGGAACCTCAATGCGCTCTGCATGATTCTTGCTGATTATGCCGGGCAGCAATCCATCCTGTTTCGTAATGTTGCCTCTTTGAACCTCGGGTTTCTGCGGGTGGTTGTTTTTGGGATCACCGGAATCTGGCTGCTCAATCTCCTGCCGTGGGCATTGATCGACATCCGGATCCTCGGGGCAGTGGGAGTGATTGCGCTTCTGATTATGGCACTGAGCTGGCGACATCTTGTGCGTTGGCATCGCCAGGCCGAAGAGGAATTGCGCGAGGTGTTTGCCTCCCTTCCAAGCCATTCATCGGCCCGCCATCTCCACGAGGAATGGGATGCGGCCCGTGAACAGTGGGGGCTGCACCTCGAAGAGACGCGCTTGCCCGATCATTTTGCCGGAGCGGGTCGGAGCATTGCAGAACTGCGCCTGCGTGAGCGCACGGGTGTAACCGTGGTCGGGGTGGAACGGCAGGGGTGGGCGCTCAACCAGCCAGGTCCCCAAACGCACTTGTTTCCCGGTGATGAAGTTTTGCTTCTGGGGTCAAATGAAGAGATCGCCGCGGCACTCGCAATCCTCGGGGAGGAAGAAGCGCTCGATATGCAGGACAACCAGATGCACCGGGCGATTCTCGAGCCGGCGCGCGTCCCGGCGGGATCGCCGCTGCTCGGTCGACGCCTTTCCCAACTAAACTGGCCCCGGTTGCATGGGGTGCAGGTCGCAGCCGCGCGACGTGAGGGAAGAGAAATGGCAAACCCGGGACCGGCGTGGGCGCTGGCGGAGGGCGACGAGCTTCTCCTGATCGGTTCGCATGCGGCATTGCGAACCGTGCGGCGCAGCCTCGAACCGCCGGAGCCAGTCAGTGACGAAAGCCCTCCATCCGGCGAGGCCGAAGGTAACCGACCTGACCTGCCCTGACCAGACATCGGGAACGCGCGTCTGTCGGAGGCCGATTATGCTTTCCTGCCCACGGCCCTTCGCTACGGTTTGGGAACATGTTCAGGCTGCGCAGCGGATCAAACCACGATCGGCCTCATAAAGCCCTTTTACAGGAGGGCGGAACAGTTTTGTTAAGCGCTTTTTGTGGCGCTCGCGAGCCTTACAGCTTGCGGGGTTTTGCGGCCTCAATCCGTTATTAGCTCCGAACACCGTAATTTGACCTCCTTCTTATCCCATTATCCTGCGTCATGAAATACCCCGTCTTTTTTACCTCCATGCCCAGACTCCGCTGGGACGGCATGTCTTTTCTTCAATGGGTTTCACTCGCGGCAGTAGCCGCCTCACCCTTGGCCGCCAGCTCGGACTCTGCTGCTATCGTGCTCGAAAACGAAAGTGTGCGGGTCGTCATTGAACCGCAGCTGGGACGGGTGATGGAGTTTGCGCCCAAGACCGATTCTCCGCGAAATGTGCTCTGGGTAAATTCAGCCGAGGGTCGGGCGCACGAAGCCGCACAAGCAGGCTACGAAAACTGGGGCGGTGATAAGGTTTGGCCGGTGCCTCAACCATTTTGGCGTTATGGAGTGGGCCGGGTTTGGCCTCCGGACGAAGCAGCCGATGGATCCCTCGCCGCGGGAGAAGGGGGTGGGCACAAGGCGCGTCTCGTTTTTCCGGTCAGTGAACATTTTCATGTGCGTTTGGAACGCGAGTTTGAGCTCGATGCCAGCGCTCCAATCCTTCGCATTCGCAATCGCATTACCCAGATGGAAACATCGCCCTTCCCGGCGCAGGGTTGGAGCATCACTCAAGTGCCATTGCCGGAGCGCGTGCTCCTTGATGTGGCGGATGATGCCCATCCAGGCGTAGTCCAGCCTGTCAATTTCAAGGGTATTCGCAAAAGCCCGCCGCTCAGTCCAGAAGCCTTCGCCGAAGGTTCTGTCGAGAGCGGCGAAGGCTGGGTGCGCATTGATCCCCGGACGGGTGGCCAACAAAAGCTGGGAACCTTGGGTCGCTGGATTGCGGGCGTTTGGGCCGATGGGATTCTCTTGCAATCGGTGGCGTTCAATCCCGAAGGCATGTACCCGGAGGCAACGTCACTGCAGCTCTATCACAACGACCGTTATGCCGAGCTGGAGACACTCGGTGCCGCTCGCTTGCTCCAGCCCGGCGAGTCGATGGAAACGGTCGTGCTCTGGGAATGGCTGCCACCGGTAGAGCCGGAAATGGCGGATGCCGCCCTTGCCCAACACCTGACAAGAGCGGCGGAACGCCTTGCCCGTTACCCGGACAATGCCGCTGAAACTGCTCAATAAGCATTCATTTCGGTTCTCGATGGGGAATAATTCACCCAGAGCATGGCTCCGGGTTTTGCCCCCAATCGTTTGGCCGAACCTTTCATGCCCTCCGCACGTATCACTGAACTCTCTCCGGCGCAGCGGCGTCCAACCACTAATCTGATTTCATTATGTATTCCCTCAATCAATACTCCGGATCCTTCTTGAGATCGCTCGTCCTTGGCGGGTGGTTGATAGGTGCCTTGGGCGCGAGTGCCACTGCCCCGGCCGATTTACCGCTTTATGAAGCGGATCGTATCTCTGGTTCTACACCGGTGATCGATGGCAAACTGGACGACGCCGTTTGGAAAAACGCATCGCGCGGGACCATTGCCCGTCAGCACCATGACGAAGAACCCGTAAATGATAATTCGCGGCATGTCGGCTACTGGATGGCCGCATGGGACTCAGATAACCTCTACATCGCCGCCGACATCGTCGATCACCATGTCAACGGCCGCCAATCCAATGCCTATGAGCCGCATAACGACGTGCTTGAGCTCTTCTTTGATCCGCTGATCAATTTCCAGTTCAACCTCCAATACCGTGTTTGGCCCTTCGGCAAAGAAGGCGGCACTGTCGGAGAAGTTTCTCAAGATCCGACCTGGGGCCGCTGGGAAGTCGCCAGTACTCAGACGGAGCAGGGATACCGGACCGAGATCCGTGTGCCCTTGGCCCACTTCATGGAGGTGGTTCAGGTCGACCTGCAACCGGGCGACCTCATCGGCTTTGATGTGTCGGTGCACGACGCACCATTCCCCACGGGCGAACAATGGTTGCCCCCGCAGGTTACCGGTTGGTCGGGTGATGGCACGAACTGGCAATATGCCTCCCAGAATGGCCTGCTTTCATTCGGTGATGCTTCCGCCGAGAAAATTGCTTCGGTGCGCCCGCATATGGAAGACATTGGGGAGACCCCGGATCACGAAGCCACGTCGCTCTGGCCCCGTATTTCCCTAATCGAAGGCTTTTTCAATCTCGATATCGTTCGGCAGTCTTGGTCATGGGAACGTTATGAGCCGTGGCGTCTCGGTCGGGTGGGCCATGCTCTGGTCGATCAACGGGACGCGGGCGACATCCGCATGGTCAACCGGACCGTCGGGCCGCACGCGCACGGCGAAGCTTTGGAATCACGCCCTCGGGTGATCGAGCTCACGCTTTCCGGGCGCCGCGATGGCGAATTGGAAGAACTCACCGTCCTGACCACGCCCTTCCATCCGGCGACCAGCTACCGGATGAGCTCGGACACGATCACCCTCTTTGACGAGATGGTGCGCGTCGGTCAGCCGACCGGTCCTTCTTACGTGGCACTGCCGCTCCAATCCGGCGTGGAAGTGCGCACGGTCGAACCAGGCGCAGGGCTCTATGATGCGGCGCGTGACGGCGATTTGGCTGAAGGTTGGGTTCTGGTCTGGTTTGCCCGGGAAAACGATCCCCGCGCGACCGATTTCCCCGTCGTGGTCTATCCGAACCGGAGCCCGAAGCGCATTGAGGTCACTGCCGAAAGTGGCCTGACCTGGACCTTTGAAGGCGAGCCCCGCAATGCCCTTACCCTTCTACCGCTCTACGGGATCAAAGCGGTGGAAAAGGCCACAACCCAAGAGTGGATTGAAACCCTGCCGAACGACGTGGTGGAACGCGTTCGCACCTGGCAGGGTCGCAGCCTGCGGTTGCCGCTGACCGTCCGGGAGTTTTGGCAGTACCTGCCGGCGCAGCACACTTTTGAGCTGCGTCACCAATTTGCCTATTCCGAAAATCTGTCCCACTGGGATGTTGAGGAAGAGCTGATTGCCCCCCTGCCGATGCTGCTGTCGAGCTTTGAGGCCCCATCCCGTTTCCCGGAAACCGAACTGGTCGATTTTGATTATAATGTGTACCAAGGCGGCTACTACGGCGTCGTAAATCAGCCGGACATCACTGTGAAGATCCCGGCAGTGGATCTCTCCAAGTTGCCTCCCCGACTTGACCGTGAACTGCTATCGCAATCGGAATTGGGGCGCAAATATCTCAAGCAGCTCGATGAGTTGAATCTGGCGTCGATTTTTGATGCCAACATCGACCGTGTCATGGGTCGGTCTCATTTCATGCCGCACATCTGGCCGATGGTGGACAAACCGGACCTATTCTCCGGTTACCCGCTGATCGAAGAAGAGACCCGCCAAGAGCTGATCAATCGGGTGGAACGTGGCTATGATGAGATCATCTTTAGCGAAGAATGGTTGGAACGCCTCTGGCCGGTCGTGACGCCTTACCTTGGAAGCGACTTCCGCTACGGTAATCTCACCTATCCTTACGGGGTCGCGGAGCCTTACTATGGCGTCGTCGAGATGCTTTCGAAAATGTATTACTTCTCGGAAGCCAATCAGGACTACAGCGCCATGCTCCGTCACTGGGACCGCATCAAGGAGTTGACCGAAATTATCTGGTACGGTGGCTTTACGCAGTATCGTTACGATGGCGGCACCATGCTCGGCGAAGCCTTGGTCGGGTTGATCAAGGGAGCTGAACTGGCGGGCGATCTCAAATTCCAGCGCCGCGCCATGCTGCGGCTCGCCCACCATGCGGCGAGCGCTCCCGGGTATCTCGAAGGCGGCCAGCGTCTCGCCCGTGACAAGAGCTGGGCGATCCGCGGGAACTCGCCGGTGCTCTTGGGCGACATTCAGCAAACCACGCCGACCACCGCTTCTGCGATCGGTGATGGCTCGCTCAGTGGGTCCGACGGCTCCCTTTATTGGGATCGCGGGTACGGCAATCCGGTCGTCCTGCGCGACTACGCCTTGCCGCAAGTGCAGGCGATTGAGGACAAGATCGATCGCGAAATCCCCGAGTGGTACAAAGAGACCGATCATAACTTCAAACGCCGCGATGGGATGTTCCGCCGCTACACGGTCCGTGCCCTCGTGCAGCGCGATCCCATTCCGGAGCTTGAAAAGCAACTGCTTGGCCTCCGCGAGACCTTCCGGGAGCACCGTGAATTCGATGCCGCCGTGCTCATCATCTTCCTGCAGCGCATTCAGGAAGATCTGGTCGCCGCCGGAAAGTAGCCGCTCCAAACCGCATAACTTCTGTTTAGCCAAGAGCGCGTCCCTCGTCGGACGCGCTCTTTTTATCTCGGCATTCAGGCGCGACCCGAATCGGGTCGAAGCTTAATAATGGGTCTCGTCGCTTCTCAGCTCCGATAGGCATCCCGTCGATGCGCTATCCGGACGACGATAACGGTGATCGTGTCATCGAATATCTGATACAAGATCCGGTAATCTCCCTGACGGATTCTGTATTTATCGTCTCCCGAGAGTCGCTTCGATCCCTTCGGCCGTGGATCTTCGCTGAGTTTTTGAATCCTTTCGATGATACGTCGGCGAAATAGGGGATCGATTCTTTCCAGCTCTTTCCCTGCGGATTTTTTAATCCGGATCCTATAATTTCCCATTAGATTTCAGTTCTTTCAGGAATGCCTCGAAATCCATCGTCGGTTCATTGGCTCGCTCGGAAAATGCCTGTAAATCATCAAGATCTTCCGAAAATGCTTCCTTGATTACCTCATTCACCAGTTCCGAAATCGACGAGGAGGATTCCGCCGCCTTGATCTTCAGGGCCTTATGAAGGTCTTCATCCAGATAAACGGTTGCTCTTTTCATTCGGGTATTGATGACGTTAAAACGTTTTAATGTCCAGTCCGGAGGAGGGCTGCTTCGCGGGAGGATCGCGAAAAAAAGCACGCCTTGGTGGGGCGTGCTGGGAATTCCGAGTTTTGGAAAGGTTCGTTACTGACTTTGCAGGCGAGGGGCCTGGAGGAGCCCCATCGGCTTTAGGTGGTAGTCGTAGGACCAGAGCTTGCCGGTGCTGCGCCAGGAGTCGGGTCCCAACCAGCGGATGTATTCCTGCGTATTGTGGATCGGGCCGAAGGCGTTGTGGCGGTTGCCGAAGGCGGTGACATCGAGGCGAACCGTGCCCGTACCAGCTCCGGCCGGAAGCGCAAACCGGAAAGGCGCAAAGGCGACCGGTTGGGCCGCTTGATCGCCATAAACAACGGAAAGCAGGGGTGCTTTGAATCCGCTGAAGTGGATCGCTTCGGTGGCCTGTGCTTCTTGGTCGAGCTCGAAATGGTAGGTGAGGTTCCCGGCGTAGAAGGGGAGCCCTTGCGTAGTCCAGTCGCCGATCACGAGTGCTTTCACCGGTTCGATTAGGGTTCCGTGGCGGCCTTCCAGCCGCACCCCAAAGTCGCCGAGGAGGTAAGCCCATTCGAGGTCTGTCTTGCGGGTGAAAGTGCGGCTCAGCACCAGCTCATGGCGACCGGCTGAAATCGCGGGCAAGGCGATGCGATGAATGGCCTCATCCACCCACCAGCCAACGGAGCGGGCTTCAACCGGTTTACCATCCAGCGTGATCGTCCATTCGTTCGGCGCTTCGACCGCCAGCTCGGGCGCTTCGACGGCGATCTCGCTGTTAATGATGAAACGCAAATCGACTCGGCCGAGCGGTTCGACGGGATCGTGGTCAGCCCATGGTTGCACCACATGGCCTTCGCGTTCGGCCAAGCCGCACTGCACGCGGATCCGATTGTGCAGGCGCAAAATTTCTTCATTGGGTTGCCATTCCCCGCCATTCCAACGCCATTCGGCTTGATTGAGAATCAGGACGTTCGGCTCGGACAAGGTGACTGGGACCGGGCCGTCGAGTGCGCCCACATCTTTCCAAACCGCCGGAGCTTTGGGTTGGGCGGCGGGCGTGCCGGGCTTGAGGGTGAGGAGCCAATGGGCGTGGGCCTCGACGTCGAGCGGGAGAACCGTGGTAGCGCCTTCAACGGTGGCGGGAAGCTCCTGTGATTCACCGGTCAGCGTGTCGCGGCCAAAGACCTTCCATTGTCCGTGGATACGGAGCGAGCATGGGCCGGCATTCTTTTCGCGATCGCGATGGCAGAGGAAGAGTTGGCGGTTTTCTCCGTCTTGGCGCAGTTGATACAGCAGCCCGGTGTAGCGCGCACCTTGCGGGTCGACGCAGTCCAGTAAGCGATAATCGGCCAGTTGTTCGACAAGCGCTGTTTCGCTCCATGCGCAACGGGTCGCGCGCTTCGCCAGCTCTGCCGGCCGGGAGGAGGGCTCGGCATTGACCAGTGCGGGGACCTCGCCCGCAAAGATCACCGCGCCCCCGGCGTCGACGAATGCTTCCAGCCGGTCGAGGGTGCTGGCGCGGATCGTTCGCATCGGTGGGACCACCAAGGTGTCGTAGGTCATTTCGCCGACGGTGAATCCTCGGTCCCCGGTGTCTCCTGCGGATTGCCCGGGGAGGATGGATTCGCAAATGTAATTGAAGTCGAGCAGGTTGCCGAGCAGCCACTGCGGGAGCTCCGCAAACTGTTGTTCCTGTCGGGCGCGTTCTTGTTTGGTCTCGGTCTCGGGACCATAGCAGAGCCAATAAGACTCGATCGGATGCAGCACGCCAATCCGTATCAGCGGTTTTCCACGGCTCATCGCGACATTGATCCGGGCAAAATGATCCTCGATCAGCCGGTATTCTTCCCACCAAGGCGACTGATAGTGAATGGAGGCCGGATAATCGCGTTTGGCTTCGCCCGCCATCGACAACCATGCCAAGTGCGGCACGCGGACGGTGACGCCAAGGGCGGCTTGCCAGTCCCCTTGCGATTTATGCCCGACAAAATCAAAGCTCCAACCGGTCACGCCGTAGAGCTCGCTCATCACACCGGGACGACCGAACTGATGGGCGACGCTTTGCGCCTGTTTAACAGTGGTGTATTCGGTCTCGTCGCAGAGCATGTCCACGCCCGGGATCTGGAAGTGCGCGAGCGAGCGCATGACTTCGCCAGTGGCATGGGTTTGAGTGAAGAGGGTGGGCTCTTCCATCATGTGACCCATTAAATGGATCCCGTTTTCCGCGCACCAGCGGCCGAGCGTGCCGGCGTAGGCTTGGGAAAAGCGCTCAGTCACGTGATCGTGATAACGATAGCGAGCGAGGGAGGGCTGGCCGTTGGGAAGTTCCCAATAGAGCTCTGGGAGCGCATCGAGCAAGTCGGTGCCATAGCGCTGCTGGAAGGTCTCAAAAAAGTCAGTGGTGGCAGGCAGGGTCACATCGACGCCTTGTTCGGCTTCGGTGAGGCACCCTTTGTAGAGGTGCTGTGGCTCGTCGGTGAAGATGGCGGGAATGGTGGTGCCAAAAAATTCGCCGACACACTCTTTGTAGCGCTCGTGGGTAACTTCGACGAAACGTTGGATCGCGGCCGGGCTCAGGCTGTCGACGAACCCTTGATGATTGTACCAAGGAACTCCATCGGCGGTTTCAAGGTAGGCGAACCATTCTTCCATGCCCTCGGGTGCGGCCTGGTCTTCCGCGAGTTTTTGATAGCGCACCGCACCCTGTTCATCCCGTTTCACCGCATAACGGGCGAGTAGGGTTCCGTTTTCAAGGCGGCCCGCCATCGCACAGCCCCAGTTGGGGGTGGGACGGATGGTGCCGTTGTAAGGAGTACGGGTGAACAAGAGGTACTTGAGCCGGTGCGTGGGATCTTTGGTCACAAGTCCACCGGCAAATCCCGAGGGCCAGCGATCTTCATCGTAGAGCCACGCCAGCATTTTGCGTCGGTGTGCATCTTCCGTGCAGGTGCGGATCGCTTTAAGGTATTCTTCGCCGAGGTAAGGAGTTTCCAGACCGGTCCGTGAATGCATGTGAAACCCGCCGTAGCCCATGCGCTCGAATTGAGCGATTTGACGGGCGAGCTGATCTGTGTCGAGCCGGCTGTTCCATGCCCAGAACGGAGTGCCCCGGTATTCAGCCGTGGGTTGACGGAAGAGGGCTTCGTCGAGCGTGGTGGTTTGGTTGCGCGGATAGAGCGTCATGGAAGTGGAGGGATGGTGGGAAAAATAAATATGAAGGGGAGAAGAACGGGCAATGTCCCGATACAAGGACGCCCCCGTGCCGGCAGTCAAAGGCCAATCACGAGGGCGTCAAAGTTGCGTGCGTCACCGCCGCGGTTGGCAGATCCTAGAGTTTGCCGCGACGGGCTTCCAGCGTCTCACGGACTTCCGCCATCTTTTTCCGGTTCAATGGATAGGTGAAGGCGATGACGATGGCTGTTCCCCAGATGACAATGGGAAGCGAGAGATAGAGCTTGAACATCCGGTCGATGACTTCGGGAGGCTGTGCGCCGATTTTGGAATCGAATCCGGAGATATCGAGCATCACGCCACCAATACCCATGGCAAAGGTAAGGGAGAGCTTGATGAACCACGAGTAGAAGGAGTTGATCGATCCCTCGCGCCGGCGGGCAGTATGCAGCTCATCGTGGTCGGCGATGTCTGCTTTCATCGAGGGCAGGAACAGCCACATGGCCGAGTAGGCACCCATCTCCAGCACCGCCGCGATCAGTTGGAGGTGAGGCATGTCCGGGCGCATCAGGAAGTAATTCAGCTCCACTCCGATGATGCCCATGACGAGCATCGCGATGACCATGGCTTTTTTGTCAAAACGTTCCGCCAGCCAGGCACCCAATGGAATCATTACGATCCCCGTCACCACGATTGCCGTCATTCGCCAACCGGCGAGAATGGATGCGGCCGCCAAATCCCCACCATAGACATAGTAGATGTTGAGGTACTGGTTCAGGGTTGCGATCGACATCGTGCCGAGCACGAGGAAGAAGGAAATGCCGATCAGGGACCAAAGAGGGCGATTGCTTCCGGATTCCTTGATGCTCTGGAAGAAGCGTTGCTTGGGCTGGTTTGCGGTGGCTTCTTTTTCGTAGTAGCGTTCCTTGACGAAAATGGCGGGGAGGATCCCGAAAAGCATGATACCGCCGCCGATGAACCAAGAGAGCGTCTGCATTCCCAGGACGATGTCTCCCTCTCCGGTTTGTGCGTTGATAAACAGGGAGCCGGTGGCCAGTGCCAGAATCCAGCCGCCGCCAAGCGCGGAGATCTTGCTGAAAAGTGCCATCCAGCTGGAGAGCCGGGTCCGCTCATCGTAATTGGGCGTCAACTCCAGCTGCAGGCCGTAGTAGGGCATCGCCCACACGGTGAACGAGGTGAAGAAGACAATTCCCACGCCGACTAGATAAACCACCTTCATCGTCTCGCTCAGCCCATCCGGCATGTACCAGAAGAGAGGGTAGAGCAGACCGGTCATGATCGCACCGACAAACATGAAAGGACGGCGCCGGCCCCAGCGTGTGCGGGTATTATCCGAAAGGTTTCCGATAAAGGGGTCGGTAATCGAGTCCCACGCGCGGAGGATCATCAGCGCGATCCCGAGCAGAGTCGGGCTGATTCCCATCCCGATATTGAAAAACGGCATCCAGAGCACTCCGGTCATCAACCCCGTCGCCACATACTCCGTATTCATGCCGAGGCTGAACGTGAGCTTCTGGAGGATTGGAATCTTGTCGGAAGCCTCGATTCGGGGCTTGGCGGGATCCGGGTGAGGGGTGGCGGAAGCCGGAGCGGGGGTGAAATCGGATGACATAAGGAATACGATTCGAAAGGAGTATAAAAAGGAAAGGCGCCGATTGAATGCGGCGCCTTTCCAAAAGGTCAATCGATCTCAGTGAACGGTGTGACCACCGCGTAGTCGAGCTTGAGGATTTTTGCGATCTCCACCAGCTCGCGGGCATGATGACCGACTCCGAGTGCAAAGTGGTGGGTCGGACCTTCCGCCACCCACCGCTTGAGGAAGGTGCGCACATTGGGTGCAAAAATGCCGTGCGTGTTGGTGTTTCCAGTCGGAGGGATCGGATGACGCGCGGACTGGCCTTCCGCGATCACGAACTTGAAGGAACCGTCCCCTTTTTGGCCAATGCTCAACATCGTGATCGGGCCTTCCTTGATCTGGAACTCCACGCCAGCCCCGGAGCCAGGTTTGCCGTGATACTTCTTCAGGCTGCGGATGACCGGTTTGGCCGCGGCGATGTTGATGTGGTGAGGGCCGTCGTGACCCACAAGCACGCTGTCGCGCTCAAAGTCGATCGGGTGAAACTCCGCAAAGCTGCCCCCGATATCGAGGCGGTCCATGATCATCATTGCCACGCAGGTCTTGATATCGAACTCGCCACACATCGGGAATCCCGCGCCGGTCAGGAGGGAATTGCCCACGATCAAGTTGGTCACCAGCGTGCGAAGTTCGGAACCGGGCTCGCCTTCATAGTAGTAGGCGAGGCCATCGAGACGCTTTTCCTGGATCAGGCCTTCGAGGGCGACTGCTGCGCGGGCAGCGGTTTCCAAGTCGCGATCCGTCAGCTTTTCGGTCAACGGATCGCTCTTTGGGTCCGGTGTATCGAAGAATTGGAGGATCTGCTCTTTCCATTTGGCAACCGCCGCCTCATCAGGGGTGCGGTAGTGTTTGAAAATCTCACCCGGCTCAACGAGCACGACGTGCGGTCCAAATGCGGCAGTGATCGCGGTGGGATCGGTGTGCATGTCGAGCATGGACTCGAGCACGTGGCCCATCAGACCAATCCGTGCCTTGCGCAGGGAGTGGAGGGCTTTCGCAATGCCACACCAGCGCTTGAATTCCTCGGCAACAATTGGATCACCGGTTTCATGCCCGAGAATTACGGGCGGAGGCTGGCGACCAAACCGCACGGCAACACCCGTGAACTCTGGAACTGAGCAGAAGTCGTCGTTGCACAGCTGCATATGTGTTGTGCCATTCGGATAATCCATCGCCGAAAGCGGCTGGATGGCGATGAGCACGATCGGCACTTGGATTTCGCGGCAGAGCACACCAAAGGTCGAAGAGGTCGCGTAGGTGACCATGTCGACAAAGAGGATGTCGATGTCGGCTGCCTTAATCTTGGGAACCGCGTCGTAGGCGGCTTGAGCCGTATCGAGCAGGCCAAAATCGCAGACTTCAACTCCTTCAGCTTCGATCAGCGTTTGGGCGTGCTTCTGCTTGCGCACCATCTCGTCGAGCAGGCCGTCAAATTGTGGCCAGTAGATGTGGTGGCCAACACCGAGGAGGCCGGCGCGGGCATAAAGCGGGCGGCGGCGCGCGATTTTCGGACCACCTTCGGACGAGGTGGCAGGGGAGGATGTATTAAGGGACATGACGCGGATAAGAAATGGTTATATGTGAAAATTACCAGGAAAGCAGACCGGTGCCGCTGATCGGTTCGACTGTTTCCAACATGAGTCCTTGCGGGGTTTCCACCTCGCGCAGCTGCGCTGTGGTGCCCGAAATATGGGGCCACTGGGAGTCGATCCAGAGCGTGACCGGACCTGACCCTGCGACCGGGAAGAAGCGGACGATGGCATTCTTCAGGCCATAGACCCAGAAACGACGCGTTACACCGACTTGCGCCGGGCAGGATTCAACCGCCGAGACGGTTCCCGCTGCCTGTTCGACAAAGACCCGGCACTCGTGGCGCCAAGCGCGGGGGAAGTGATAATGTGCCGCGTCGTCTTTCAGGCGGGCTTCCGTTCCGAGAAACAAAGGAGCGCCGAATGGCGTACTGAGCGAGACGCCGACCGTGGTATCTGGAAGGTAGCCGGAGAAGAACCAGCCGTTGCTCTTGCGGTGCAGGGTGAGAACCGGGTGGCGTTGGGCGCGGCTATCGGCGGCGACCCCGATTCGCCAGCCATGGGTGGCCAGCGCTTGACGCACCAGTTCGCCCAAGGGAAAGGTCTTTTCCGTCGGATCGGGTTTGGGCAGATGCTCTTCCGTCGAGACATTGAGCGGGAGCGGGCCGCGCACCCATGTGACGCGCCCGCCCGCTTTTGAGGTGTATTCAGCGGCCAAGGCGCGTTGTGCATCGCCTTGTGCGGCGATTGCCGGGCACGAGGCTCCGGCGACCGGCACTTCCTGCAAGGCCCCGCCTGACATAATGGGTCGGTGCGTAAAGCGCTCGGGGAGGGGAGAATCGAAGCGGTCGAGTCCGCTCCAAGTCCTCTGGACGGTGAATTTACCAGTCAAGGGCTCGGCGACCGCCAGACCAAGTCGTTCACGCAGCGTTGGAGCGTGGTCGAGGGGCCCGTAAACGATCAGGGCACCGCCCGCGTCGATCCACCGCAAGAGGCGCGCTTCGCCCTCTGGAGAGAAAGGTGTCGGCGTGACGAGGATCCGGCCGGCCAAGGCATGGGTCGCTGGGTTATCAAGCGCGTCGAATATCCGCGTGCTGATCACGGTATTGAGCGGGACGCCGTCGTTCAGCGCCTCGCGGGCAAACCAGTCAGTGTGGAACAGGCGGTCGAGGGTGGGTTTTTCGCTCGCGAGGTTGTCGTGCAGTTCATCAAACGGGTAGAGCCAGACGACCGGGCCCGCTTCGTCCGGACGTTCGTTCCATCCCCGCAGCAGGTGGGGCGTGCTTTCGTTGGGCACGCGGTCGGGCATCTTGCCGTAGGAGTCGTCAATCGTCAGGAGCAGCATGTGCTCGGGTGTCTGCACGCTGCCGGCTTCCGTCATCCGAGCAACCGAGAGAGGCAGGTAGATGTCGTGCGGTTGGCCTTCGTAACGGTCGATCCACGGACTGTTCAGCCACCAAGGATCGTGCAGGTAAAAGCGGAAAGGGAACCCCCGGTCGTCCGGTTGCTCGACAATCCGGCTTTGATAACCGGCCAGCTCGATTCCGAAGTCGCCGTTGATTGCGGCCCAGGGGGAATTCGGTGGCGGATCAAAGTTGAAACCGCCGGCGTAGAGTTCGCGCAGGGGTGTGGCGTCGCTGGCGAGGTCGGTGCCGGTTCCGAGGTTGGTGCCGCGGGTGCGCACCCGATAGTTCGGGCATTCCTTGCGGAAATCCCGCCAGAAATCGAGGATCTGTTCGCGGATCTTTCCAGCCTGTTCCGGATGAAAGGATGCGCCGTCAAAGAGCGGTCCAATCGTTTTCCAAGTTTCCAAGCCGAAGCCGAAGCCGTTGGAGAGCCAGAGGAAATCAAACCCGAGATCGTGGGCGAAATGCTTGAACTGCCGCCCGAGGAATGCGCCAAGGCTGGTGCCTTCCGGAATGCCTTCGGGATAGCCGGCATAGGCATGATCATCGCCATGGAGCGTGGAATAGCAGCAGACAAAGCTTGCTTTGCCCATGGTGTTGGAGAGGCAGATCTCGCGGTGACGCTGATACTTGAATTTCGACGGCGCGAATTCACCGCCTGGATCGAAAGTGGCCCCCACTTCCATCTCAAAGCCGAGCTCCTTGCCGGCGATGCGCCAGGCTTCCACCACTTCCGCATAGCGGCGATAGGTGATGGGCGTGGCGTCGTCGCGAAAAAGATAATTGCGTGCGTGGGTACTCTTTTGCTCCGGGTCGTTCGGGACCGGCATGTGCGGATTGGCATTGCCGAGATAGCGAGCCCACTCCATTTCGCCGTCCAGATCCCCCGCATAATCGAGGATCTCGGAGCCGTCGGAGGCCCAGATCATGATGCTGAGTTTCTTCGCATGGCTGGCCAGGGGATTCCACTGGCGGAGCGCCGCGCGGCAGCGTTCGATCGTCGCCTCACGGTCGAGGCCGAAAAACGGTTTGAGGGATACTTCGAGCGTTAAACTTTTCACTGGTATAGTCAGGGCTCCGTGGTGGGAGCTCGGTGTGGAGTTGTGGGTTAAAATCGAGCCTTAGGCGCTGGCGACCGGCTTGGGATACTTGCGGGGCCGCCCGCGGCGGTTTCCCGGTGGCACGTCGGAAGCTGTGAATTGTTGGGCGTTCGCCCAGATCCGTTCGATCTCCGCTGCGGCCCGGCGGAGCCCATTCAGGCTGATATCGATTTGTTCGACCGTTTGCAGGCGTACGGTGGGGGCGCTGGCCCCGAGCGCGCCAAAGATGGCTCCCCATGGATCGCGGATTGGCACGCTTAAGGCGCTGATGCCTTCACACATCTCATCCCGGCAGTAACAGAATTCCTGCGCCCGTAATTGTTTCAATTGGGCGCGAAATGCCTCGGGGTCGGTCACGGTATTGGCTGTGTGCCGCACGAGCTTGAACTGCTCAAGGTGCGATTGCAGCAACGTTTCATCGAAATGAGCGAGGATCAGCTTTCCAGATGCCGTGCAGTGAGCGACGGCGCTCATATCCTCGGATTCCTGCACCACGCGTAACGGCTGCTTGTTGGCTGCATACTCGATCGTGATCAGGCGCCCGTTGTCATTGCTCACGAGCATGACAGCCTCGTCCAGCTCATCCGCGAGGGCATGAACGACCCGGCGGGCGGTGGTGGCGAGGTCTCGCAAGTGTTTAGGATGTCTGCTCAGCAGCATCAGGCGGAGCCCCGGATGAAAAAGACGTGTGACCTCATCCTGGCGCACATAACCGCGTGCCGCAAAAGTGGTCGCAATGTTGTGGGCGGTCGCCACATTGATTCCCAGTTCCTGAGCGAGAGCCCGCGTCCCAATGCCCTCGGGGCGGCGGACAATAGCCTCCAGCACGAGAATGCTTTTATCGAGAGTGAGAACGATGGGCATCCCGCTCGTTAAGTGTTCAATCACGCAAAACGACAAGTACAAAATAGAGCAATTTATCAGGGTTCTTATGTTTCAAAGCAGGGCTGATGGAAGAAATTTCTTTTGCTGTAGTCAGTTGTTTTGGTCTTTGTATATGTTTGACATAGCTTAACAAATTAAGCCGGATTTCCGCTTTTAAAGGTATTTCGTAGAGACATTCATATGAAAAAGAAATGTGCCCCCCATGGACGAAAGGGATTTGCTTATGCCGTTGGAATTTTTCGACTTTCAGGGCTTTGCCTGTTGATGATGCTCATGGCTAATGGTGTTCAAGGCGGGCAGGATTCGGATATGGATCAAACTGCTGGCGGCGAACGGGAATGGGTGGCGGCGAATGATCCGCGCATTCAGCTTTCCGATGGGTTGCATCAAATGAGTGGCGAGGATGGCGCGGTTTACTTTGACCGCGTCATTGATGGCCCCGGCCGCGGCTTCCGCTGGGACGCTCCCGGAGCCCGCGTGCGCTGGCGCACGAACAGTCCCGAGGTCGTTGTGCGGCTGCGGTATTCAAGCCGGCACATCGGAAGTTCCCGCAATAGTGTGGGTGTGTTTCGCATCGACGGTCGGTCGAAGCCGACATGGCGCTTTACCCGGCCCGCGCCTGGAGATGTTCAATTGGATCTGCCGATGCCTGTGCCTGCGGATGGGGCATTGCACGATTATGAGCTCATTCTGCCTTACGCCGATTCCATCGATATTCTGGGCGTAGAGGTGCAGGCAGGGGCCGGGTGGGAAGCGCCTAAGCCGCGGCCGGAGACCCGTTATCTTGCTTTTGGTGACTCGGTGACGCACGGTTTTACGGCGAGTGTTGTCACCGGATCCTATGCCTTTCTGACTGCAGAATACCTCAATTGGGAGCTGGTCAATCTTGGGATTGGTGGCCGGGGAACCAACGCGTCCGACGGTGCCTTCCTCGGAGGAATCGATGCAGCGGTAATTTCCATCCTGATCGGCGTGAATGATTGGCAGGGCGGCGCGGGGCTTGAATGGTTTCGTGGCAACTATGACCGCCTGTTGGCGGGGCTTCGGGAAAGGCATCCAGACGTTCCGGTCTTTGTCGTCACACCGCTCTGGGTCCCGCCCAGCTGGCAGCCTGCGTCCGTCAAGCACCCGCTGGAGGCTTATCGTGAACAGATACGCCAATCCGTGGCGGCCCTTGAAGATCCGCTAATAACGGTGATTGAAGGGCCCTCTTTGATTGATCACGATCCGAAATTATTTGATCCCATCGCGGTCCATCCCAACGACGATGGATTTAAACAAATGGCCCAGCGGCTGTCGGCGGCGATGTGCGCGGCCACCTCCATTGGCATTTCCGTGACACCTGCTGCATCATCCGCATCCGAAGACTCCCTATGAATGTTCCCTCCCCCGAATCTTCTGAATTGCCGTCCGAAGCGCTGACCGCACTGCGCGCTGTTGTCGGTGATGCTCAAGTGCTGACCGCGATTGAAGATATCTTGCCCTACGGCTTCGATGGTACGGCTGCGCTCAAGCAGCGTCCGGCTGCTGTGGTTTTGCCCCGTAGCACCGAGGAGGTTGCCTCCGTCATTCGGATCGCCCGGGAGCACGGTCGGCCTGTGGTCAGTCGGGGTAGTGGAACCGGGCTTTCCGGCGGCAGTGTACCGGTGGCGGGAGCGATCGTGCTCTGTCTGGTCAAGTTTGACCGCATCCTTGAATTGGATACGAAGAACCTGACCCTGATGGTCGAAGCCGGAGTGGTTACTCAACGGATCTTCGATGCTGCGGCCGAAGCGGGATTGTTTTATCCGCCTGATCCCGGCTCGATGAAAATCAGTACGATCGGGGGCAATGTCGCCGAGAATTCCGGCGGCTTGCGCGGCCTGAAGTATGGCGTGACCCGTGATTATGTCATGGGCGTGGAAGTGGTCCTAGCCGATGGGTCGGTCTGTTGGTTGGGCAGTAAATGCGTAAAAGATGTCGCCGGGTATAGCCTGCGGGATCTTTTCATCGGAAGTGAAGGCACCCTCGGGGTGATCACAAAAGTTCTTTTGAAGCTCCTGCCCAAGCCCGCGGCGCGTCAGACTTTGCTCGCGACCTTTACTGCGATGGATGCGGCGGCGGAGACGGTGTCGGCAATCATTGCCGCCCAGATTATTCCCTGTACCCTTGAATTCCTTGACCGCAAAACGATTCAATGCGTGGAGGAATTTGCCCGGGTTGGGCTGCCTCAGGACGCCGAAGCGGTGCTGTTGATCGAGACGGATGGTCACCCCGCTGCTGTCGCTGATGAAGCGGAGAAGGTCGAGGAGCAGTGCCGTAAACACGGTGCCACCTCAGTCCGCCGCGCCGCTGACGCCGCCGAGGCCATCCAGTTAGCCACCGCTCGCCGCAGTGCATTTTCGGCCCTCGCTCGCCTCCGGCCGACGACGATTCTGGAAGACGTCACCGTGCCGCGCAGCGAGCTGGCCGGCATGATCCGGGCAGTGGAAGTCATTGCCCGCAAATACGAGCTGAATATCGCCACCTTTGGCCACTTTGGCGACGGCAACCTGCATCCGACGATTCTGACTGACGAACGGGATGCCGATGAAATGCACCGCGTTCACCAAGCGCTGGCGGAGATTGTCGAGGAAACCTTGAAGCGTGGCGGAACCATCACTGGCGAACACGGTGTCGGCCTTGCCAAAAAACCATTCCTCCGGGGCCAGCTCGGCGATGACAGCTTTGAACTCTTGCGGCGGATCAAACATTCCCTTGATCCGGAAGGGCTGCTCAATCCGGGCAAAATCTTCGACCGCGCTGACGCACCTTCTGGAACTGCTCATTGAAAGCCGATATGAAAACAACTCCCGCCAAACCTGGTGCCAGCGGCTTGGCTGCGCTGGATTACTCGGTCTTACAGCAATGCATGCATTGTGGGATGTGCCTGCCGGTTTGTCCGACCTACAATGAGACGCAGTTGGAACGGAATTCCCCCCGCGGCCGCATTTCCCTCATGCGGGCAATTGCCGATGGGGAGCTCGAAGTGACCAAGGAATTTGGCGAGGAGATGTACTACTGTCTCGGCTGCCTCGCCTGCACTTCCGCCTGTCCGGCCGGCGTCGACTACGCCCAGATGTTTGAGGTCGCCCGCGCCGAGATCGAGGAGAAGGGGGTGCTTGATAACCCCAAGCGTGACTTCATTCGCTGGTCGGTCGTTAAGGTGCTCTTTACCCGCCCGCGCCTGCTGCGTTTGGTTGGTCGTGGCCTCTGGCTGTATCAGGTGAGTGGGGCGCAAACCGCTTTTCGCCGCCTGAAACTGACCCGCCTGCTGCCGAAAAGCATTCGTGAACTCGAACCGCAGACCCCGACGGTCAAAGCAAAGTTTTCCCATCAGCTGATTCGTCCGGTCGAAACACCCGCCGCGCAGAAGGAGGAACGTCCCCGCAAGCGGGTCGCGGTGCTGACCGGATGTGTGCAGGATCTGGTCTTTAGTGACATCAATCGCGCGACCGTTGACGTCTTGTTGGCCAACAACTGCGAAGTCCACACGCCGCCGGTTCAACCGTGTTGCGGTTCGCTCCATGCCCACAATGGGGATGTCAAATCGGCGCGCGCCTTGGCCCGTCGGCAACTCGATTTGATGAATCCGTTTTCTTTCGACGCCATCATCAGCAATGCCGGCGGCTGCGGCTCGCATTTGCGCGGTTATGGTCACTTGCTCCACGATGATCCGGAATACGCGGAGCGGGCGGAAGAATGGTCGCGTAAGTTGCGGGATATTCACCAGTTCCTTGTGGAAATCGATTTCCGCCGTCCGTTGGCCTCCGACGAAGCCGGTCCCTCCGTCACCTATCATGAGAGTTGCCATTTGTGCCACGCGCAGAAGGTCAGCCAGCAGCCGCGCACCGTGTTGCGCTCGTTGCCGGGAAGTGAATTGCGGGAATGCAGTGAGGCGACCTGGTGCTGTGGTTCCGCCGGCATTTATAATATTACCCAACCGGAAACCTCCGCCCGCCTGCTCGAGCGCAAAGTAGGTCACATCCGCCAAACCGGAGCGCAAGTCGTGGCCACCGCCAATCCCGGTTGTCACCTCCAGGTGCAAAACGGTTTACGCGCGAGCGGAGATGCCGAAACCCGGGTAGCTCATCCCATCGTTTTACTCGCTGAGGCCTACCGTGCCGAGGCCGCCGCCACTTCTGCTCAACCCTGATTCCGATGTCCCGGTTTCGCCTTCCCATTACCGACCGCGCCCGCGCTTTAGCCGCGGACTTGTCCATCCGGCAACTCCTCTTGCAGGTGGCGACACCGGCTTTGGTCCACCTCGATCCGGAGCGACTGGATGGTTACGGAGGCATCTTTCTCCATGGTTCGACTCAGGAAGAGCGCGACACCATCCTCGCCCGGCTGCGTCCGCTCTGTCCGGTCCCGCCTTTTGTCGTCGCCGACATCGAATACGGCCCCCGCGACCTGCCCCCGGAACTGGGGGTGGAATTCGGAACCATGATGTGTCACCGAGTGGCCGACGATCCGGAGCTGACCCGCGCGATTGGAAAGGTGAATGGTCTGATTTCCCGGGCGCGGGGATTTACTTGGTCGCTCGGACCGTGTGTCGATCTTTCCGCTGATCCCGATTCCCCGATGGTCAGCGTGCGCAGTCCCGGCAGTGATCCCGGGCGCGCTGCAACGATCGCTTGGGCTTTTGCCGAGGGCATGCAGGAAAGTGGGATGCTCGCCACCGCCAAACATTTCCCTGGCGATGGTTTTGGCACGCTCGATCAACACCTGACTACGCCGATCAATCCCCTCAGCCGCGAAGCATGGTGGGCGGGACCGGGTTTGACTTTTCAGCGCATGATCGACTCCGGCATTCGTGCGATCATGCCGGGACATATCGCGATGCCCGCCTTTGACGCGGTCGATCCGGCCATGGGTATTCCGCCGCCTGCTTCCCTTTCTCGGCGCATGCTTACGGAATTGCTCAAGGAGGAAATGGGCTTCGATGGATTGATCGTTTCCGATGCCGTCAACATGACCGGGTTTTGCGGATTCATGAATTATTACGACGCCTGTGCCCGCTTCCTCGAAGCTGGCGGCGACGTGGTGCTCTTTGCCAAGATCGACGAGCGTTATTTTCAGGAAATGGACCGTTGTCTGCGCGAAGGACTCTTGACTGAGGCGACCCTGCGGGACCGCGCCACCCGGATCATTGCGATGAAAGAGTTCATCGGCTTGCTCGATGAGCCCGCCGCGCCGCCCGCTCCGGATTTGGCCGCCTTGAATTTACCTGCCTTGGCCGAGCAATTAGTGGCGAAGTCGGTCGGCGTCCTCCGTGACCGCCAGAACCTGCTGCCAGTCTCGATCGAACAGACTACCCGGGTGCTCCACGTCATTCTGTGCAACGACTATCAGCGCCAGAAAGAACTCCTCGGCACATTCACCGCTCTGCTTCGGCAGCGCTCTGATGCGGTCACGGAATGGGTTGATCCTGGCTGCGATCGTCTTTTTGAAGCTGCCCGCGACGGTGCATTCGACCTGATCATCTGCTCCGTCGGTTGTCCGATCGAATACGGTGCCAACGTTATCCGCCTCCACGGACCGGTCGCTCGCAACATGATGTACGGCTGGATGCGCCTCGGGGTGCCCACCGTATTTGTCGCCCACGATCACCCGTATCTTCATTGGGAATACGAAGCCGCAATCGACTGCTGCCTCGCCACCTTTGGTAGTAACCGCTACTCCCTTGAGCACCTCGTGCAGGGGTTGGTCGGTGAGGTGTCACTGCCCGCAGTTGCGCTGGAGCGGGCTGCTGGGGGGTGTGTAGGAATGCAGCGCTCCCCGGTGCCGTGGCTGCGGTAGAGTCTTCCGGTGGGAAGGCTTCGCGGCTTTGGGCGCACCATCAATTCCTCATTGACAATGGTAGGCGATCACCCCTAGTAGTCTTTTAAATACCCCTTGCCTTGTGTTCACCCATCGTGTGGAAATTTTTGCCCTTTTCCAGCCCCTCGTGCTGCCTCAGTTACGCTTGCGCGAGCGCGCTCCTTGGAGGTTCTGGTGGATGTGGGGCGTCTGCTCTTGCTTCTGCCATGAAGTAATTCACAACCTGTAACAATAAATCCTACTACCTATGTCACTCCTTTCTTCAGTTTTATGCGGCACACGCTTTTCTCGTGCGGCTTTTCTATTTCTTTCGGCCGGACTCGCTACGAGCAGCGCCCACGCGGTGACGCTTCTTGATAGCTTCGGGGATAACAGCCTCGACACTGCGGCTTGGGTTTTTGGATCAACCAATGGAGGTGGCTCTGCTGCCGTGACTAGCGGATCCCTCGCCCTTAGCTCGGGGCACAATGGGGGCAGTCAGCGTTCTGCCATTGTTACGAAATCAACGAACATCAACCCCTTTGCCAATCCGATTACTATTTCGCTAAGCGGCATCTCGATATCGAGCGCCTCGACAGTTGGCACCAGTCGGGGCTCTGTGATCGTGGGCCGCAATGCGACCCATACCGCTGTGGACCTTACTCCCACCGAAACGCGTAATATGTCCAGTGATGGGGGGCAGGGTGCGGGAGGCGGTGCCATCGGTCTGAATTATGAGCGGAACAACACGGCAAACACCTACGCAATCCGAATCGTGGATATGGGTAGCGATAACTCCGGCCTTACTTACGCTTTGAGCGCAGCCCCCACCGACATTGTTTGGACCCTTGACTTCACGGGCAGCACCTTCACCTATACCTTGGCGCTGACTGGTGCGGTGATAACCAGCATCACTGGAGATCAGGGATCAGCTGTAGGGGCGGGAACCTCTACTGCCACCTATACGATTCATGAGTCTTTCGCAAAGTTTACTTCCGACGATCTTCTGGTGGGCAGCGACAGCATCTCGCGACTTTTCTTCAATTCATTGAATGCGGGTGGCCTCGACACCGGCACCACTTCGCTCTTCTCTATCGACTCTATCACGGTCTCCGCCGTTCCGGAACCCTCGACCTACGCGCTGATCGCCTCGGCTTTCATTTGTGGATTCGTGGTTATCCGCCGCCGGCGGATGCAGCAGGCGAGCTGAGTTTTAAAACAGTTTGTTTTGGCGCGAGCCGTCGACTGCTTGGATGCGGTCGACGGCTCCTTTTATTTGGGGGCGATTCTTCCGGCCCTCTTGGCTGTTTCATGGAGTAGCGGGGAATTCATTGATGACCGAGCGTCTTTTGGTTGGCGCGGTAAACCGGCAAGCATTCTGGTTTATGGCCACCGCGCGATGGCTGTTTAGTGTTTGCGCTTGGATGGACGGCGGTGAGTTTTTGCTGCTGGCTGGGTGAGTCCTATATCACTGTAGGGAATTTTCTGCTACAAAAACTGCGGGACGATCCGCTGGCCTTGACACCGCCTCGCCAGGGTTCTTAGATGTCCATCGATTCTCGCAGAGAATGGCTGTTCTTTGATCAAACTAAGGATGGAGCCTCATCAGGAGGCGTTTGCGTGATCCAGAGCTTTTGGCCCGCTTCAGAACAGGGCACCCCCTTCTTTTTGATCCGCAAATTACGGACCTTGTATGGCTCCATCCTTGACAGTGCGGGAGGAAATCCTCTTATCTGGAGGGCAGCCAAGCTTCAGGTTTACTGAGGCTAAGGTTTATACCCCTTTTTGTGCGTTTTGCTCTTCCCTTCCCCTTATGCAAAGCCCATCGCCGCTTTGCCGCCACTTTCCCCATCTGACGGAGACTGAACCGCCTGAAGATAATGATTTTTCAGTGCTTCCCAGTTTTCGGTCAGAAACCCTATCAGAACAACGTAACTCAACTATATTATCTATGAACTCTATTACCTCCTTAACTCAACTTCTCGGCCAGCGCTCGATGCGTAGCGCATGCCTTGGTTTTGCCGTTGCGCTGGCGGGCTCCGCCACCGCGCAGATTGCCTTCGTTGATGAATTTGATGGCGATGCGATCGATACCGCAGTCTGGGCCACTGGTGTGACGGGTGGCTATGGCTCCATCGGGACTTTTGATGGATGGGCTATTTTTACCAGCCTCGCCTTGAATCCCAACGATTCGACGCAGCTCAAGGATATTCGGGCCGGGATCGTGACCCATGCCACCCACTTCAATCCGTTTGCGGAGCCTTTTGAAGTTGTTTACAGCGATCTGTTCTATGACATGGCCGCCCCCACGGTTGCGGACAAAGCTCCATCCGTATCATTCTATTCGGGTATTGGGCGGTATGCCGGTGATGAGGGTGGGCCTGCTGATGGGGCGAAGGCATCCAGTTTTGGCGCAGGCGGTGGGTATCCCGGGGCTTTGGGCTTCCAAGTCCTGCGTTTCTTTAATGACACGTGGCGCCTGCAGGTCCTCGACAGCGGGGGACCCGAGAATGAGCAGGGTGGTCGCCCGGGCCCCACTCAGATTCAGGTACAGCTCAGCGGTCCCCCTACCAAGGTCGTTCTTGGGATTGACGGAACGAATACCTTTTTCTATGTGCAAATTGAAGGAGCGGAATTTACCAACCTCTTGGTCAACAACCTCAAGAAAAAGGAGAGCGTGGTGCTTCACTCTCCGACCTTGGTGAGCGGAGAGTTTGCCCAATTCGAAGAGCAGTATATTACTGTTAGCGGCACACCGATCTCTCGCATCTCGGCTGGTGGATACAGTGCAACTTATGGAAGTGACGGCGATATGTCGGTGGAGTTAGGCTCCATTGAAGTTCGTGCTTACAATCCTCCGGAATTCCCGGCCGTCAGCATCTTTGCAGCTTACGCGGATGAAGTTGATGATGGCTGGCAGAACACCAGTGTCGTGGCCGGCACCGGCATGGGCTGGGTCTATGATGCCGAATACCCCTACATCTGGCTGCACGATGCACAGGGCTGGTTCTACGTGGCAGAGGAAGGCGCTTCGGCTTCTTCTTTCTGGGCATGGAACTACAACACTTCGGGCTGGATCTGGTCCTCGGTCGACTGGAATGGCTGGTACTGGGATCACAACACCAGCACTGCAATGCAGTTCTAGTTTCGGCTCTTCGTAGCTGTTTGATTTGAAGATCCGCCCTCGTGTCATTTACGACACAGGGCGGATCTTTCTGTTTACGCTCAGGAAGGCGATGGCTTCACGGCGCTGCTGGCAGGGCGGAATCTACGTTTCCCGTTGTCGGAACCTCTTTTCGATTTTTCAGTCGTGCATTTGCGTCTCAGGGCCGTCAGCCTGATAGGCTATCTTTGTGAATCGAACCGGTTCCGACCGGTTCCAGGTCCTTAACTTCCAATCTGTAACTTATGAACACGATTACTGCTTCATCAAAATACCGCACACGACAAATGGTCGGCCTCGTGGGTGCGGGGGTTGTCCTCGCTGCGGGAATTCCGGTCAGCGCTCAATTTTTTAATGACGACTTCAATGGAAGTGCGCTCGATACCCTTGTCTGGACGACGGGGGCGACCGGGGGTGTTGGAACGTTTGAGGTCGTAGACGGGTATTTGGAGGCCAACACTGGGGGGACCAATGCCAACTATCGTGCGGGCATCATGACCAATGCGCACGGGTTTAATCCTTTTGCGACTCCTTTTGAAGTGGTCTTTTCCGACCTCGCAGTATCCGCCGAACCTTCGGCGGCCCAAGATGGAAGTGCCGGTATTTATGCAGTTATTGGGCGGCACGCCGACGATGAAGGCAGCGCTGGTTCGGGTGCGTTGGCTGCAACTTACGCGGCAGGTGGAGACACGTATCCGTCGGCATTAGGTTTTCAGCTGGTGCGGAATGCCGCTGGCGGGTGGCTAATTGAATTGCTGGACAACTTTGCTTCACCCGTGCCGGGAACCATCCCTCACTATGAGCGGGTTCTGCTCACCTTGAGTGGCCAGCCAGCCGCCATTACATTTGGAATCGATGGAGCGGAAGCCGTTTGGTATCTGGAGCTTGAGGGTGCTACCTTTGAAGGATTTGAGCTCAATCAATTGGAAGGGGCTTTTGACGGATCGGTTGCTACGGGTACGTTTACCCGCTTCTCGGAAGGACCTCTTTCGGTCAGTGGTGAAGTTGTTTCCCGTTTGGCCTTCGGCGCTTATAATGGGTCTTTCACGACCTTGGCTAATACAAATGGTAGTTTTGGCGGAGTTGAAGTCCGCGCCTACAACCCGCCACCGTTGCCGTCACCTCCTGTCGCCAGTATCTTTTCCGATTATCCGGATTCGGGCAATGGGTGGCGGAATACAAGCATGTTCCCCGGGGCTGGAATCGGGTGGATCTATGATGCGGAGTATCCCTTTATCTGGTCGCATGACGCCCAAGGATGGTTTTACGTGCAGCACGAAGGTGCTTCGGTATCTTCCTTTTATGCATGGGATTACCGCGTGAATGGTTGGATTTGGTCCTCCATTGACTGGATGGGTTATTACTGGGACTTCAACAGCTCTTCAACGCTCCAGTTTTAAGGGAGCCCTGAGCAGGTCGCAGGGCCTGAGATTTGTTTTGGTAAGAAGGCCAGATCCTGCGTGGATCTGGCCTTTTTAGCAGGCGGCAGGGAAGTTTTCCCCATCTTTGGGAGACGACAGGGCTCGAAGTCGTGGCGAGATAGCGGGCTCTTTGAATGCGCAAACCGCTGTCTTTTCCATTGCGTTAGGGGCTGTTTGATGTAGAGCTGGGAACGTTCTTATTTGATCATCCGATCACTCGGAGCTGGATTTTCGTTTGGGCATTCTAGCTGGATGAGTGTGGGCGAAAGGATCCCGGTGGCGGTGAGCAAAGAGGAATAAGGCCCCATTCGACCGAACGATTGTTGTTGAAGGGCTCATTCAATAACCTGCTTATCCCTACAAAATGAAACTGAATAAGATTTCTGCGCTTCTTGCGTTCTTATCCATCTCCACGCTTCCGGCGTCTGCCATCTACATCGGAGCCAGTGCCGGCTATTTTTTCGATGCCGATGACGAATTCTTCGCGGTTCGGATTGGTGTACCGGGAAGCGAAAGCGGAAGGTTCTCGCATAATTTTGAACTTGAGGCGCTGACGCTCTCTTTCTCGGATGCTGATTTGTCAAAGCGCTTGCGGCCGATCACTGCGAACTATCGCGGGGTCTTCAACCTCAACGAATCTCTCGGAATTTATGCGGGGCTTGGCTTGGGTTTGGCGAATGTGCAGGCTTCCCGTGATGGAGAACGGCAAAGCGATGTGACTTTTAGCGGCCAAGCTTTTGCCGGTGCGCTCTTCAACGTGACCTCTGACATTCAAGTGGGTGCCGGTCTCCGCTATATCAATGCGGATTCGGTCAAGCTGTTCGGTGTTGATGAGCGCGTAGGCGATGACATTGCCGTGGAGCTCACCGCCGGATATCGTTTCTAGTTCCCATTGGATGCGGTGAGATCTCACCGCGAGGCGAATCATTCGCCTTCAGGATTTAAGGAGCGCCTTCTTCTCGAGAAGAAGGCGCTTCTAGCTTTTATGTCTCGCAAGAGGCGCCGCTACTTGTGGATCACGGTGTATCGGGACGTTTATTACGGTGCCTTGAGCCTCTGATGATTCAGTAGCTGAGATCCAGCTTGATCCACCCTGTGCGTCCGGGTTCGTTGACGCGCAGCGTGGGGGGCGGGAACCCGGCTGCCATGCTGCCGCCGCGGCTGAGGTGCTCGGCGTAGGTGCGGTCGAACAGGTTATCCATACCGATGCTGATCTTGGCATGGCGTGTGGCTTGCCAGGCGGCGTTGAGTGAAAATACGGCAAATCCACCCGTTGGGCCGAGATCTTGACCGACGATATTGCCTTGGTTGAGTGCGACGCGGTTTTGTTGGGCGGCGACGCGGGCGAGGCCGCCAATGGTCCATTTTCCGGAAGTATAGCTGAGGCCGAAACGCCCCTCCAAGGGAGGTTGCTGGGCAAGCGCGTGTTTGTCGGTCCGGTTTTCCCCGTAGACATACGCCAATGCTCCGTCAGCGCGCCAGCCATTGCCCGGGATCCACGCTACAGAGATTTCGCCCCCGAAGGTGCGTGCGTTGATGTTTCGGGCGACCGTAGTTTTGCGGATGGCTGCCATCGCCGCGGATTTGGCCACCTCGCTTTCGATAAGAATGAAGTCGTCGATCTGGTTGGCAAACAGGGAAACCGAGGTGGTGAAGGAACCTGCGCGATGGGTTACTCCTGCGTCGATTTGCGTAACCTTTTCCGCCCGCATATGAAAGGCGCTGAGGGAATTAAGGGCTTCTTTGGAGAATAGCTCCCAGTAATCGGGAAACCGCTGGGCATGCCCGAGTCCGATGTAAACTGTGGTCGCTGCAGCGAAATCCTGTTCAAGGCGGATAAACGCGGCAGGAAGCACGTGCTCCCGTTTATCTCCGCGGGTAGGATTCGGGACGCGGGCCATCATTCCCAGCGGGAGGTCTGGCCGATGGTCAGTAGCGGTCCAGCGGTCGGCCCGTAAACCGGTAATCACTCGGTGGTCCGATGTAGGCTCATAAATTGTTTCCAAAAATATTCCCGTGACTGAAAAAGAGGCGTCACGCTCGCGGGTTTGAAGCTGATAGGGCGCGATGTCCTGGTTATTGGTACTGCGGACGCGATGGTGATTTGTTTGGTGATCGGCTCCAATAATCACCTTGAGCGGGTCGAGGGGGCGAAGGGCTGCTTGTGCGCGCCCGCCTAAGGTCTCCCGGTCCGGATTTGAAGCGCTGCGGCCCGGCATCATCATGGATGGGGAGAAGGGGCGCAGAGAGTAGTTATCCATCACATGGTCCACATGATTCCGGTAGAGCTTGAATTCTACCGACTCGATTCGCTCGGAAATGTGGTGGCGCTCGAATCGCAGGCCGAGGTTTTCTCGTTCAAAGAGGGCACCATCCATCATCCGATCAGCGTAGGCGGCTTCTCCGTCACTGACGACGCCTGTCAGCTCGACGCGCGTATGGGCATCCGGGGTCCACCCGAGGGCTGTGTGCACGCTCCAACGTAGGTAGCGGGAGTGCACGGATTGACCGCTTCCATCTTCGTAATTATCTGACTCGGTGCGAGTGGCCGCAGTATTCACATAAACGTTGGGTGTGCCTGCCCGAATATCGAGAAGCTGATCGTTCCGGCCAAAGGATCCCATTGTGAGCCCCACGCGTGCCGTGGCTTCTGCTTGGGTATAGCTTTCCGGGATGCGTTCAAATTGAACAATCCCGGCGGTCAATCCAGGGCCGTGGATAACGGATTGAGGGCCTTTCAACACGGTCACGCGATCATAAGCGGCCGGATGCACATAAGCGGTGGGTGGGTCCATTCGATTTCCGCAGCCGCCGAGGATGGTTTCGCCGTCGAGCAGGATTCCAATGCGCGATCCGGCCATACCGCGAAGCACTGGATCTCCGTCGGTTCCTCCTTTGCGAATGACGTTGAAGCCGGGGATGGAGCGCAAAATTTCGGCTCCGTCGTTTGCGGGAATTGGCTGGGCGGCCGCGCGCGGATCGACGTCCACCGTTAAAGGTGCACTGCCACTGCGCGCAATGACATGGACCGGTTCCAGTTCGAAAAGAGGTTCGGTCGCTGCGAAGGCTGCGGAGGAGAGCGCAACGGAGATGAAGGTGGTCCGACCAGGACGCCCTGCGAAAAACGAAAAGTACATGGTAAATGAAAGCTGAAGAAGATGTGTAACGAGAACCGCGCCTGTGCAGCTACGTTCCGGGTTTCGTGCACCAGGAGCGCAGGGATGCGGACAACGGACAGTTGTTGAACCCTAACAGAGTCCGTTAAAGGACCCTCAGGCGGTTCGAGGCGGTGGCACTGCTGGTGCCTCTTCGAGTCGAAGACCGACGCTTTCAAGTCTGATATTGAGCGGCTTTGCTGACGGTGCCGGAACAACGCAGGCTGATGGCCGAATCCAGACGAGCAGCAGCTTATCTCCCATGGACCCCAACGGTTCTTGTTCTTCCGCTTGCTGTTTTGCCTCCTGAACCACGATACAGAGGCTGCAGCGTTCCTCTGTTGCGATTGCTTGAGCGAAGGCTTTTCCCAGAGAACGTTCGGTGGCTCCTTCGTTTGCCATGCGCGCCCAAGCGATCACTTGCAAAGCATCCCAGTGTGCACCGGTGGCGAGAGCCCAGAGGATCAAGCAGCCTATGGCCGCTAGGCGCGAGAAGGGCTTTCCCCGGTGATCCAACGTTTGCTTCCGCCTCCGGCTGAGCCGAGTTGCCGTTGGTTCAGTGAAATGGCTCATGATGGCTGAAGGATATCCGCTAACGAACGGGGCTACCTTGATCCGGGTCAAGTTTTCATTGGTAACGCCTCAACGCTTGCAATGGGGTATAGTATTCATGAGGCTGGTGCGATGAGGCAAAAACGCTGTGGGAGGATTTATGGGCTCATGCTGGCGGTCGTATGGCTGTCTGTAACCGCTTCGATGGCGGCAGAGGAGACTTGGAGGGTTCTTCGTATTGACAATTTGGAACTTGTCTCGAACCGCTCGCAGCGGGATCTGGAGCAGATTCATCGGGATGTTTATTATTTTAACCGGACGATGGAGTTCCTGTTTGGACAAAAATACGCCCGCAGCTCGGAACCCATTTCCGGACTACTTCTGCGCAATGAGCGGGATTTGCGCGAGTTTGTCGGAGACAGGGCTGCGACCCTCTTGGGGGCCTATGTTGGTGTTCCAGGCTTTGAGATCTTTCTGGCCCGAGGTGGTTCGGGGCAGAGTGAGGTTCAACATACACTGTTTCATGAACTGACCCATCGAAACCTGAATCCCGGCAACCCGCCCCTGTGGTTTAATGAAGGGATCGCTGAGTTGTTTGAGACCGCTAAAATCCGTCGGCGCGACGTTCAGATCGGAGCACCCAATAAAAATTGGGTCTGGTACCATACCAAAGCTATTCGGCTCTACAAAATCGGGTGGGATGAGTTCTTTTCCGTGACATCCGATTCGGAGCGCTACCGAAATCCGGATAAATCAACCGATTTTTACGGCATGGCGTGGCTGCTGGCCCATTATTGTTGGTTCGGGAAATCGGAGCTTCGCGAAAAATACCTCCAGCTTTCACTGCGCCCTAACGTTGATGATCAAGTGTTCGAAGAGGTGTTTGGTTTTGGGTTCAAGCATATGGAAACTTTGTTGGCGGGCTACGTTTCGTCGCTCAATTACCGGCCCATAGAAATCTCGTTGGACCGATTAGACGCGCTTCCCAAACCGGATGTTCGTATGGCCGAGCCAGCTCTTTGGAAGAATTATCACGCACGTGCCTACTTGGTGGGTGACAATAAGGAGCGTGCGCGGAATCTCGCGACCGCGATTCCTCAAGGAGATCCGCACCGTCTGATGGCAGTGGAAACCCTTTGGGCTTTGAGCGGATCGGAAGAGGATGAAAAGGGAAGAGCTGCTTATCAAGAAGAGGCGCATCAATTGAATTCCACAAATCCTCTCTTACGAACCGTACTCATCGACCAACGGTTGAAGGATTTCCGCAACAGCCATCCAGAGGTTGATCAGCCGTCGCTTCCGCCCGAGCTTGCCGGGGAAATGATCGCCGAGCTGGTGCCGGCTCTTCGGTTATATCGGAAGAATCCCCACGCTGTTGCCTTGGCAATCCAGGTTATGGATTTAGCGAATGCCGCTGTTCCTGAGCAGCTCATGCATATCTTTTCGGTCTGGGAGACCAGTTACGCGGAATCGGCCAAAGAAACCGCAGCCGCGCTTCAACGTATCCGGGCCCGGCAGGCCCCGGTTTCTCCTCCAGAGGTCGAGGCGTAGCCTTGGTCGGGATTTTCAATCGTTTTGGTGGCGGGGAATCGTGATTTGAAGGAAACGATCGCACCGGTTAGGTGATGCTCTTCGGTAGTGCTGCTGCAGGCTGATCTGCTTGCGGCCGATGGTTCCCAAACCCCAATCGTCGGCAAGAATGACCGGCTGGGGCTGAGAAGCTCCCGATCCCCCAGTTTCTTCGACGATTTGTATCGCCATACGGACGTTTTATGTTCCTTCTGCTTCCTTTCGTACGAGCGACGTTACGAGTCAGGACCTGGTGGATTGTCAGTTGGAGAAATCGTTTCCGTGATGATTTGAAACCCGATGGTCGGGAACAGTCTATGGGTCGCGCATCGGCGAAGACATCACAATATTATGAGTAACTCCAAACTGTACGTGGGCAATCTGTCCTTCGATCTTGATGAAAACGCTGTTCGCTCGGCGTTCGAAGAGTGCGGCGAAGTGACCGAAGTCTACATGGTCATGGACAAGATGACAGGTCGTCCCCGTGGATTTGCCTTCGTCACGATGGCCTCGGCAGAAGATGCCCAAAACGCAATTGAACAACTTCACGGCCGTGAGCTGGGTGGCCGTGCGCTGACGGTTAATGAAGCGCGTCCGAAAGAAGAAGGCGGCGGTCGCAGCTTTGGCGGCGGTGAGCGTCGTGGCGGCTTTGGCGGCGGTGCTCCTCGCAGCGGCGGCTTCGGCGGCGGTGATCGTCGTGGCGGCGGTGGCGGTGGCAGCCGCGGCGGCTTCGGCGGTGGTGACCGTCGTGGCGGCGGTGGTGGCAGCGGTGGCCGTGGCCGCTACTAGTCATATGAAGTAGCGATTCATCGCTTCATTCGTTCCAAGCCTGACAATATGTCGGGCTTTTTTTTGCCCTGTGTTACCGGGCGGGCAGGAATCGGATTCCTCCGTTGCTTCGCGTTATGTGAACTACAGGCTAGTGGGAATATGCATTCGCGCCCCCAGTTTGCCGCTCCCCCGATGAATCGTGACTATTGGGATCGGGTGGCTGTGGACTATGAAAGCCAAGTGCTCAGTGTCTTTGATCAGGATGCCGAGGGGCTGGTCCGAGCCGCGATCACGGCAGTAGGCAATGGTTCTCCAGCGGCAAGTGCCGCCGACCTTGGCTGTGGTGTGGGTAAATTTGTTCCGATTTTGGCAGAAGCTTTTGGAACCGTGGAAGCATGTGATTTATCCGGTCTGGCGCTTGAGCGAGCGCGTTCGCGATGCAAAGCCCTGCCCAATGTCCGCTTTTGCCGGCTGGATCTGGTCAGCGATCCCGTTCCGTTTGAGCCGGTGGATTTTGTTCTGTGTGTGAATGTGCTCCTGATGTCGTCGCTGGATCAAAACCTCCGGGCTTGGCGGGCGGTGACCAATCAGGTGAAGGAAGGTGGGCGATTGTTGCTTGTGGTTCCTTCGCTCGAGTCCATTCACCTCGAACGGTATCGAGAAGTTGAAGCCCGCCTACGCGAAGGCGATTCCTGTTTGGAGGCATTGCAACAGAGTCTACCCGCGGCGGCAACTGCTCCAGATTTACACCAAGGCGTACACACCTTGGATGGCCTGCCTACCCGTCACTACCTGAGGGAAGAGCTCGAAGCCATGCTTGACGATCATGGATTTTGCGTCGAATCGCTCCGTAAACTTGCTTACGCTCCTGGCCCAGACGGCGGAATGCAGCACTCGTGGGACTGGCTGGTTTTAGCCGCCCGTCGCTGATCCAATCGTGCATGCCGGTGCGCCTTGAGGGCTTATCACCTTTTGGTCGCATTCAAGGTGGCCTCTACGGATCGGTCAAAAGCAGACGCCACGCGCTCAGTCATCGCACGCTCTTCGGTGAGGATGGTGTCGCATAGTTGCTCGGTTTCCAGATCACCGGCCCGACGGGCGCTCCGCTTGAGGAGTTCATAGCCCGCGATTTCGAGGTGTTCGACTGCGTAGGCGAAAGCTGCGAGTTTGGCCGGTGTATCGGATTGCGCTTGGAAAAACAGTCCCCAATTGAGCCCTCCAAGCCTCAAGGAGGCGTCTTCGATTGTCGAGGTGTCGCCGCCGAGGCTTTCGATTCGTTTTTCAATCAGAGCAATCTGCCTGCGGCTTTCATCAAGGTGTTCGGCGTAAATTTGCGAAAGATCCTCGTCCTTGGTGATGGTGGCGGCTTTTTCCATCAGTTGAATACTCTGGGCTTCGAGCGCGTGTGCTTCTGCAAGGTGCTTACAAACATGAGCGGTTAGCTCGCTCGTTGGGGTGTCACGGTGAGAAACCGCTTCGATCGCATCGAAGCGGGCTTCAAGGCGATCCATCATGGTTCGTTCCTGCGCTTGGATCGTCCGACCCAGCTGGGCTGTGGCCGTGTCCCCGGTCCGGTCCGCCATTCGAATGAGCACCGCATAACCCGCCCACTCCATGGCTTCGTAGGAGTAGGCGTGGGCGAGAAGCCGGCCTGGTGTCTCTGGCTGGAGCTTGGCAAAGAGTAGAAAAGCTTTTCCGCCGAGTTTCATAATGGCGTCCTTTATCGCCGAGGGCGAATCCCCGAGCGCCGTTAGCCGGGAGCGAACCTTTTCTGCCTGCTCCTCGGTTTCCGCTTCGTGCATCTTGAAATCGGCGGAAAGCTTGGGATCCTTCGCGAGCGCCGGTGCCGCCTTCATCTGCACGAGTGCCTGCAGTTCGACTGAATAGAGGTCGTTGAGAAAGTGAACGAGTTCTTCCTGGGGAGTGCGTGACATGGCTTTGGGTGGTTGAGGACTGCCGGCGATGCGTGCCGGCGAATACCTTGTCACCGTAAGCCAAGGAAGCTCTTTTTCAATGCCAAGGGGTGACTTAGCTGTGGGTGCACCCGAGACTCAGCGCTTCAAGGCTTGCTTCACATAACCTTCCACCACGCGCGGATCGCTGGTCGGGCTTCCCACCGGATTTCCTCGTCGGTCCAGGACGAGGATGTAGGGGATAGAGGGAATTCGGTATTGTTGGACGACCGGGCGGTTCCAATCGACGACATCAACCTTGCGGAGGATTACGCCATCATGCTTGGCGGTCATTTTTTGAAGAAGCGGACTTACCTGACGGCAGGGGCCGCACCAGTCGGCGAAGAAATCCACAATAGTGACCATCCCCGGTTCAGTGAGTGCATTCAATTCCACGCGCGCACCATTGTTGCGGATTTCTTTTACCTTCTGGGTGGTGCCTGCTTTGGCGGGTCTCTTGGGCGGATCCTCCGTCGCCTCCCTTGTTTTGATGGAAATCACTTTTCCATCGACGAGCTTGATCGTGCCCGCGGGGTATTGCCAAACGAGTTGATCTCCCCGCCTCATTTCTCCCTGAGGAGCGCCAAGGGCGGCCCGTACTTCTTCGGCGCTTGACCCGACATGGAGTTCAGCGATGCCTGCGGTGAGGGACAGGCAAGCGCCGCAGAGGATGAAGAAAATGGCCAAGCGTCTCATGCGACGGAGGATTGATCGGGAGGCGCGTCGTGACAAGTGGATACTTTCGTCAACGCACACTCAGCCCGTCGGCACCGGCTGGGTGAGGCCGATAGCGATCGAGGAGTGTGGGCCAGTCCGCGACAAAGATGTCAGCTAATTTGGCGAAGGCGTTGGACTCTGTTTCCTGTCTGATCTGGTCCGCCGACTCCCGTGAACCCCATGAGGTTGCCAGAGTGTTCGCGCGTTCTGTGACTTCATAGGCTGCATAGATGAAGCCGGTGCGTGTATCCAGCAGAAGCGCAGAGGCAGTGGTTGTGACGGAGATCCGTCGGGTCGGGGAGAGACCGAGCGTGATCACGCTGAGTGGAACGGAGGCATCGCTGCCGAAAAAAGCAGTGTCAAAGGTGTAGAGCAGCACCATGTCTGCCTGAAGGCGAGCCGCCGCTTCACGGATCTCGCGATCGCTGTCGATGCGCTCCGGTAGCAGCATGCGATTGAGGCTGACGACACCGGCTAGTTGAGGAAGTCCGCGCAGTTTCTCCAAGTGGATATCCTCGCCCACTTCTTTCGTTAGAATCACGGTATGACGGCCGGTGTTGAACATGCCGCCATGGCGATTCAGGTAATGGTTGGAATAGCTTGCGCCTTGGACGCGGACCACCGCGACGCTGGCGGGAAAGGGATTAGTCGGCTGGACGGTGAATGCTTCCCGCATGCTCAGCGGAGTCAGCGCCTCAAGATCTGCCCGGGGACCCGGCGGGTGATACGTGGAGCAGCCATAGAAGAGCGCGCTGAGTGCAAGAACTGCTGATAGGCGAAGAAGGGAGGAGGAGGCCATTGTTGAGAGAGAGGGGTGGGAAATGAGGAACTTCGCTTACAGAGACGGGCATGCGCAGTCGTTCGTTCGAACAGATTCACTCTTGCATCCGTGCCATAAAAAAGCCCCGCCGCGCGATCAGCGGACGGGACTTTTTCTGGATCGTGTATTCCAGTGCTTTTTAGCGTTGGGCGATCTGAAGTCGGTTTTCGACGTTCTCCACCCCTTGGATGCCCGAGACATAGTCTTCGACTCCGCGTGCGGTTTCTTCATCGTTTACCGTTCCTTGCAGTGCGACGGTGCGTTCGTCGACGCTGATGTCGATTCGCTCGAACTGGTCTTGCGGAAGTGCTTGGGCCAGCTCGCGTTCCACCCGTTGCTCCAGTTCTTCAGGTTGGGTCTGTTGCTGATTCTGCTGCTCTTGGGAACTTGTTGTCGCCGCTACTTGAGCATCCCCGCGTTGTGCGGATTGTCCCTGCTGACGGGCTTCTTTCTGAGAGCGATCTTCGTAGTCGACCACTTCACGGCGCACTTCTTCCTCCACCGTTTCCTGTGAACGTTCAACGCCGCGTTCGGCCCGGACTACTTCGCGGATCTGGGCCTCCCGCTCGGGGACAGCCTCTTCCTTGGCGAGCGGAATAAACACTTCGTCTTCGGTGAACGGCTGTTCGTCGCTTACCTCTTGCTGCCGCTGTTTGGCTTCTTCAGGTGAAAGACGCGTCACTTCAATCGTCTCGTGCCGCAGCTCGACAGACTCTTCCGCTGGTTCCGTTTCTACCTTTTTTTGGATCACAACACCTCCGGCCGGAACCTCCCGCTTCTGCACGTTCAGCTCTTCCTCATAAAGGGCAATGTTGACGGGCTCGTCTCCTTCAGCGGTTCGGGTGGTACCTTGGCGTTCTTGTTCGGAGCCGGACGGATTATTATTCCCTCGCTGGAGGGCCATCGCATCTGCCTCCCTTTGCTGGTCGGCTTGAACTGTAGGTTCGCGATATTCCTGCTCGTCCTGGCCGCAGCCGGCGAAAATGAGGGCGCTGCCGCCTGCAGTCAGACCGATCATCGTAGTGACAAACTTTTTCATGATAATTCTCCTTTGAAGGAACAGCATGTCCCTTGGTTCTGCATCGATAAGGTTATGGTTGAGCCCGTTAGTCTGCAGAGCGCGTACCAGTCGGCCAGGGAGCGCATTATCGGGCCAAATGCGGCTGGAGAGACCTTTGATCTGCACGCGGCGGGGTGGTTCACTGCGAAATATGCACGAGGTTCATCTTCTTTGGGTAAATCTGGGTCAAAATGTCCCTTGGGCGCCCGACAGTGAGACAATGCAGCGGATAGGTTTGTCGTTAATATTGCTGTTAATCAATGACTTGTGAGGTTTCTGTTTCGGTTCGGTTTATGCATGAGGAACGCTATGAACTTGGACCTCAATCACTTTACTGAGATGGCCCGCGCGGCTGTGATGAACGCGCAGGCTGAAGCCCGGAGTCGCAATCATCAGCAAATTGATGGGTGGCACCTTCTCGCAGCCTTGGTAACCCAGGAGAAAGGCTTGGTTCCCGCGATCTTGCGCAAGATGGAGATCTCTGATGCCGCGCTTTCCTTTGCCCTGCAGAGGGAGCTGGCGCGGATCCCGGCGGTAACCGGTGCGGTCGACGCCAGCCGCCTTTATATCACTGAGACGGTTAACGACGTTTTCACCTTGGCTGAAGCTGCCGCCAAAGAGCTGAAGGATGCCTTCATCTCCGCCGAGCATCTATTTCTCGGTCTGGTGCAGACGAAAAAAGATCCCAAGCTGACGGCATTTTTCAACAGCTTTGAGTTGTCACCCGACCGGATCCGCGAAGCGATGAAAGCGGTGCGGGGAGGCCAGCGCGTTACGTCGCAGAATCCAGAGGACACCTTTCAGGCTTTGGAAAAATACGGAGTCGATCTGGTGGCGGTTGCGCGTAGCGGAAAAATGGATCCGGTGATCGGCCGTGATTCGGAAATTCGTAGGGTCGTGCGCATTCTTTCCCGCAAGACGAAAAATAACCCGGTTTTGATCGGTGATCCGGGAGTGGGGAAAACAGCCATTGTTGAAGGCTTGGCTCAGCGAATTGTGCGCGGCGACGTACCCGAAGGGCTGAAGGATCGGACGATTTTTGCCCTCGACATGGGTTCTTTGATTGCAGGGGCCAAGTACCGGGGCGAGTTCGAAGAACGCCTCAAAGCGGTTCTTACTGAAATCAAGAATGCCGAGGGGCGGATCATTCTCTTCATCGACGAGCTCCATAATATTGTCGGTGCGGGGCGGACTGAAGGTGCAATGGACGCGGGTAACCTTCTCAAACCGATGTTGGCCCGGGGAGAATTGCACTGCATCGGCGCGACGACGCTCGACGAGTACCGTAAATACATCGAGAAGGACGCTGCTCTGGAACGACGTTTCCAGACGGTCACGGTCGATCAGCCCACGGTTGAAGACACCATTTCAATCCTGCGCGGATTGCGCGAACGGTTCGAGCTGCACCATGGGGTTCGGATCACCGACAACGCGCTGGTCAATGCCGCCACCCTTTCTCATCGCTATATCGCCGACCGGTTTTTGCCGGACAAGGCGATCGATCTGGTGGACGAAGCGGGTGCGATGATTCGAACCGAAATGGATTCGATGCCGCAGGAACTGGATGAGCTTTCCCGCCGCGTGATGCAGTTGGAGATCGAAGAAGCTGCCCTCAAGAAGGAAAAGGACGAGGCATCGCAACGGCGGCTGGACACTTTGCGCGGTGAATTAAGCGATCTGCGTGAGCGGCTTGCGGCACTCAAAAGTCAGTGGGATGCGGAAAAGAACCTGGTGAATGAATCACAACGGCTTCGGGAGGAAATTGAAAAGACTCGCCGCGAAATGGAGACAGCGGAGCGTGCGTATGACCTCAACCGCGTCGCTCAGCTTCGCCACGGTGTTCTTCCTGAACTTGAGGAAAAGCTGAAAGCCGCCAACGCCCGGGCGCGGCAGCGTTCGGGTAACGAGCTCTTCAAGGAGGAAGTTACCGCTGAGGAGATTGCCGAAATTGTCTCCCGGTGGACCGGTGTGCCTGTTTCCCGTCTGGTGGAAGGAGAAAAAGAAAAACTCCTCCGTCTCGAAGACATCCTTCACCAGCGGGTGGTCGGTCAAGATGAAGCGGTCACGGTAGTGACTGAAGCGATTCTTCGTGCTCGGGCCGGAATCAAAGATCCCCGGCGGCCGATCGGTTCATTTCTTTTCCTCGGGCCGACGGGGGTAGGAAAGACCGAGCTTGCCAAGACGTTGGCGGAAACCCTCTTCGACAGTGAAGACAATATCGTCCGCCTCGACATGAGCGAATACATGGAAAAGCACTCCGTCGCGCGATTGATCGGTGCGCCTCCCGGTTACGTTGGCTATGATGAAGGCGGTCAGTTGACTGAGGCGATCCGGAGGAAACCCTATAGCGTGTTGCTCTTTGATGAAATTGAGAAGGCGCATCCCGATGTGTTTAACGTGCTGCTCCAAATTATGGACGACGGGCGGATCACCGACAGCCATGGCCACACCGTCGACTTCAAGAATACTGTGATTATTCTTACCTCGAACATCGGCAGTCGTCACCTGCTCGAAGGGGTGGTCGGAGATTCAATCCCTGAAAGCGTGCGGGAAAGCGTTTTGGCGGAACTGCGCCAAGCCTTCCGCCCGGAATTCCTCAATCGCCTTGACGATACCATCTTGTTCAAGCCGCTTTCGCTGGAGCATATCGAACGCATCGTCGGCCTCCTGCTGCGCGATGTGAACCGGCGTTTGGCCGACAAAGAGATCAGTCTTGAACTGACGCCTGCCGCCCGCCAACGGGTAGCTGAACGCGGCTATGATCCTGTTTACGGAGCCCGGCCGCTTAAACGTTTTCTCTCACGGGAAATCGAGACCAAACTCGCCCGCCAGATCATCGCAGGTGAGGTCAATGAGGGCGACATTGTCACCTTCGGCCTCGTCAACGATCAGCTCTGTCCTGAGATTGTCGCACGCGCGGAAGCGGAATAAATAGAAGGCTTTTTGGGTTGAGATCTGATTTTATGCATAAGTTTTTTGAATTTTTTTGGCCGCTCTTGTTTAAGATTGAGGAGGAGGTGGTTCGGTTGTATTTATTGGTGTCCTAACCTTTTACATGATGAATATTGCTCGCTTGCTCTGTGTGGTGTGGTGTGTGTCTTGCATAAGCTCATACGGAGCGGGAGACGACGAACCCCCTTGGTTGCCATACGAAGGCGATTTGCGCGCACGGGCCATAGAGGTGGCCGAAGGAATCGCTTCGAGGTACCCTGCCGGAGGGGAGGAGCGGTCAATTCTGGTCGAGACGATCGCATCGGAGTTGGAACTGATCTACGCTTACGATCAGCGGCTCGCCACGGTGACAGCGCGTCTCCAGTGGGTTCCTGGTAGCATTATAGTGTCATTGAATAGCGAATCAGACGCCGCTTTGACTAACGGGAGTTCCGTGGATTGGGCAGCGTTTCGGGCAGAGTGGGGGAGTGGTGTCGCTCGACGGCTGTCGACGGATATTAGCAGAGCATGGTGGGTGATTACGATGGACGCTCCTCATTATCCTCCGGCCTTGAGTGATTGGGTGAAAACGCACTGGAATGGTGTTATATTCGTGGAACCGAATTACGTGATGGGTGACAGTCACGACGTGCTTCGTTTTCCCGGAATCCGGGGGTACGCCTTTATCTATAAATGGGGCGATTGTCCTTCCGGATGCATCTACTCTGCCACACGAGCGGTTGTCCTGAGTGCGGATGATTCCGTGCTCGAGGTGGAACACGAGGGGGAAAGCTTTTTGGAATTAGTCGAACTGGAGTACCCATCTGTGCTGGAGGGTTCGCTGGGCGATACATTGGTTCTTCGGGAACTTGCTTGGTTTGAGACCTTGGGTACGCCGCGCTTGAGAACCTCAACGCAGATCCAGTGGGCGATGCGTGATCCTGACGGAGTCTGGACCCCGGTTGGCGATCGATATGAGCTGAGCGACGAGTCCGCGTTTCATGTCAGTCTCGGTCTGGAAGTGCGCGATCCCACCGATTCTGAAAGGTGGTGGATTCCGGTACAGGTGTATCCGATTGAGCGTCACCCCGGAGTGCGGGGAGAGCGGGTCGGAAATCATTGGCTCCTCCACTCGACGGGCTGGTTGAATGACACCTATTATCCGTGGCTCTGGCACTTCGATCACGGCTGGCTGTGGTTGAGTGAGGCCGGAAGCGATGCCCACGGATGGTGGGTGTGGGATTTGGCTTTGGGCTGGGTTTACAGCGGGATCGGGAACGATCCTGACGGATATCCTTATATCTATAACAATGGCCGTTGGCTGTTTTATGAAGCGGGCAGCACCCACCCCCGGCGATTCTACGATTATCGTGCCACGGATTGGATCATGGTCGACTAAGCCTTCTGTTCCGGGGAGTCTGCCGTTGCCGCCTGCAGGAAGATCCGGCGAAGGCGGTGATCCTAGGTGAGGGGTTCCCGTAAGGGACCACCGCCGATTGAATACGCAGGTCCGGTTCCAGGGCTTTCTCCGATGGACGGCTCAGCTGCAGGGGGGAGGAGCGTTCAAGCAAAACGGATAAACTGCCTCCATGAAAGGGCTCGGAGATGCAGGGTGGACTTTTGATCGGCGGGTATTCAACTTTGGGTGAAACTGTGGAATCGCGTCCATGGCATCTCTCTAATCTTGGTGTTTTCATGAAAATTCCGTTTCTCTCCTCCCTGTTTCTCACCGCTGGCGCACTACTGACGGGCGGCGACAAGATCACTCAGTTCGCAACTTTGGACAGTTTGTTGGCTGGCGTTTATGACGGGCACTTTTCCTGTGCCGACGTCCTCGAAGCCGGCAACTTTGGCTTGGGCACGTTTGAAGCGATCGATGGCGAAATGTTGGTCATCGACGGAGTGATCTACCAAGTCCTTGCGGATGGATCGGTCGAACAGCCCAATCCGGAAACCACCCGGACTCCGTTTGCTGCCGTTATTGACTTTGAGCCGGAGGCTGAGCGGGCGCTGGAAAACGTTGAAGGTCTGGTTGCGCTTCAAGAATTGATTTTGGCGCATGCGGGCAATCCAAACCTCCCGTATGCAATCCGTGTGGAAGGCATCTTCAATACCGTAAAAACGCGTTCCCCACGCCGTCAGGATCCGCCTTATCCGCTGCTGGAAGAAGTGGTACGCACCCAAGCTGTTTTTGATGGTGAAAACACCCGCGGAGTGATGGTCGGCTTTGTGTTGCCTCAGTATATGGCGGGAATCAATGCGCCCGGCATTCACTTGCATTACCTTAGCGACGACCACCGTCTCGCAGGACATGTGATAACATTTCAACTACGTGAAGGACGGGTTCTCATTGATCCTGCGAAAGAACTGGAAATGCAGTTGCCGGCAGAGAGTAGCGCCTTTCGCGATGCGGTGCTTGGCGTTGACCGCAGCCAGGAAATGAAAGCTGTCGAGGCACAACGCTAGTGGCTGTTCCACATTTTTACTACTATCACACCTCCAACCAAATTGAATTATGAAGAACCTCTCGCTTGTTGCATTCATCCTTTTGTTCGTGCTCACGGGTTGTCAGACCGCTGCTCCCATCCATCGCTCTCCCGGCGTTGCCGTTCCGCAAGCCTTGCAGGATGAGGATCAGCTTGAGCTGGCGGCACAAGTCGTTCGCCATCCGGCGGTGAGTGCACGCGGCTGGTACGTTGAAGAGTTGATGGACGACCGGGTCCGCATTCGCCTCGATGTGCGCGTGCATACGGTCATCGTCGATGTATTCGCGGAGAACAACAAATTGACCCCGGTGCTCGCCCGCAGTGTAAACCTCGATGAAGCGGGCGGAAACATTCACCCCCGGGTCAATTCCTGGCTGCTCAATCTTGAGAATGATATGCGGCGGGCTTTATCCGATTTAGGTGCCAGCGCTCGCCGTAGGTAAGACCGTCAATTGCCTGACGTATTAAAAAACCCGCGACCGATAATCGGCCGCGGGTTTTTTAGAAGGTTTCAGAAGACGGATACGATGTCCGCTGAAGAGACTTAGTTGGTTTGCTTGCCGAGGATCGTCTGGGCAGTGAGTTCTGCAAATTTGCCGCTCAACCAGCCAAGGCGGCTTGAGTCTTGGCCACCCGCCATGCCACCTAGAGCCCAGGATGCGTTGACGGAAAACGCATGCAGCTGGTTTTCGGCGGTGGTTAACTTGACGGTGCCAGTGAGGCTATCGCTTCCAGCCATGAACCCAAACATGACTGCGTTGAATGCACTACGGACGCGAAGCGAGTCTACATGAACCGCGATTTCGTTGGAGGAGCTTTCATCCCAAAGCCCGTTTGCTTTGAGTTGATGGAGAATAGCTTGTTCAAGCCCGAGTTGATCGGCTCGGACAGCCTTGGATACATCTGCTTCAACAAGGGGCGCGAGGGTGATTGAAAGCTTTCCGTAGGTTTCGCCTTGGTAGCGATAGGAGGGATTGGCGTTTTGGACACCGCTGGAGCAGCCAACCAAAAACAGAAGCGCAGCCAAGCCGCACAATGCAGGGAACCATTTTGTATTCATAGATGTGACTAACGAGGGTTAACAGAGACTAAAGACCTAGGCCTATTTTTTTAAAACGCTGGGGTGTCAACCTTGTTTTTTCGGCGAACAGAGCTCTGCTGTGGCGAACAACGTCTTAACCTCCCCTTTTTTCGGAGAAAGCGGGTAGCAGTGTTCTTCAGCGGCGATTCCGTCAAGGGTTCTGACGGGATTAGCACGTTTTCCGGCGCGGAACCGTATACCTTATTCTGGGCCGGATGATTCCAACACCACGAGGTGATCGCGGTGGACGACCTCCAGGCGCTTGCGTTCGGGAAAGCGGTCGCGCAATTCCGCCGAGGAAGATCCCAGAAGGGTTTTTACCGCTTCTGAAGGGTAGGCGACTTGGCCTCGTGCGATCGGATTTCCTTGCGGATCGTGAATCGTGACGATGGCTCCGGCCGGATAGTTGCCGCTGGTGCCCGTTACGCCTTTTGCCAACAGGCTGCGGCCTTCGTTCTTGAGTGCCTTGACTGCTCCGGCATCAATCGTCAGTACCCCGACGGGGCGCTCGAAGAATGCCAGCCAGCGTTTCCGCGCAGCCAAAGGGATTTTCTGGGGCACAAAAAAAGTGCCTTCGGGTTCTCCGTCGACCAGTTGAGGGAGGATGGATGGGTGGGTTCCACTGCCGATGAAGACGCCGCAGCCGGAGCGTGTGGCGACTTTGGCTGCTTCGAGCTTGCTGATCATGCCGCCGACGGCAGTAGCGCTGTCGGTCCCGCCTGCGAGGGCCGAAATAGCTGGAGTGATTTCTTCAACCACCGGGATGAGCCGGTCGCCCTGAGCTCGGTCGAGCAGGCCGGGAATGGTGGAAAGGATTACCAGGAGGTCGGCGCGTGTGAGGCTGGCGACGAGCGCACTAAGCAGGTCATTATCTCCAAATTTGATTTCGTCGGCGCTGACCGTGTCGTTCTCATTGACAATGGGAATGGCTCCGAGGTGCAACAGCCGCTCCATGGTGTTGCGCACGGCGACATGCCTCCGGCGGTTGCGGACATCCTCGTGGGTAAGGAGAATCTGTGCAGGAACGAGATTGTGTTCCTGAAGCACATCCTTCCAGTTCTCCATCAGGAGTGTTTGGCCAATGGCGGCACAGGCCTGAAGAGTCGGCAGGTCTTTTGGGCGCGCGCTGAGGCCGAGTTGGCCCATTCCTAATCCGACGGCACCGGAGCTGACGACGATGCATTCCAAGCCCCGTGCCCGGACAGCTGCGATCTGGGACGCGAGATTTTCAAGGCGTGCAAAATCAATTGAACGTCCACCCCCGGTGAGGGTGTTTGTCCCGATTTTGACCACGATACGACGAGCGTTGGCCTGGAGAAATGCCATGGATGTCGGGCTCGCGAAAGGCTGATGATCTGCGCGAACCGGTTAAGGACGCTTCAGACCTTGAGCAGGTCGGCTTCTTTGTTTTTCAGCGCTTCGTTGATGCGTTCGACGTGGGCGTCGGTCTGCTCTTGGATTTCTTTCTCGTAGCGTTTGATGTCATCCTCGCTGGTGTGCCCTTCCGCCTTGAGTTCTTTCAGGCGATCCATGGCTTGTTGACGAGTTTTGCGCACGCCGACCCGGCCATCTTCGGCCGTTCCGGAGGCAACACGCACCAGTTCTTTGCGCCGTTCGCCGGACAACTCAGGAACCGGGACAAAGATCATCGTGCCGCGAACAGAGGGATTAAGTCCCAGGTTGGCGGAACGAATGGCTTTTTCGATCGGAGTGAGGGTGCTGCGGTCCCACGGTTGAATCTGGATTGTCCGGGAGTCGGGTGTGGTTACGGCACCGAGTTCGCGGATCGCCATCGAAGAACCGTAAGATTCGATATAGACGTGGAGGCCGTCGACCATGGCAGGTGTTGCTTTGCCGGTGTGGAGCTTCTGGAACTCCGCCACGGTGTGCTTAACGGCGTTTTCCATGCCTTCTTCGGCTTCCATCAGGATTTCGTCAAAGTCCATGCTGCAAAATAAGTTGGATTTCTCGAATTACGAGCGAACTCACGCTTGCCCGCTGCGTTCTCGCTGGCAAGCGGCAAAATGAATCGGCACGCGTCATTCCGGTTTAGAGGCCGGTGAAAGGGAGCCTCGGAGGACCGTCGGGCGAATTGTTAGCTGACGAGCGTCCCGATTGTTTCGCCCATGACCGCCCGGCGAATGGCACCGGGTTCGTTCAGGTTGAAGATGAGGATCGGCAATTGATTATCCATGCACATGGCAAACGCCGTCGAATCCATTACCTTCAAGCCTTGTTTCAATGCATCGATGTAGGCGATTTTCTCATACTTCACCGCATCGGCGTGTTTCATCGGATCCTTGTCATAAACACCGTCAACCTTGGTCGCTTTGAGGATGATTTCGGCCCCGATTTCATTGGCCCGCAGTGCGGCGGTTGTATCTGTGGAAAAATACGGGTTTCCGGTCCCTCCCGCAAAAATCACGACCCGCTCGCGCTCCAGATGACGCGTTGCCCGCCGTAAAATGTAAGGTTCCGCCACCCGATTCATTTCGATCGCGCTCAGGAGGCGCACAGGTACGTCCAGCTTTTCAAGGCAATCCATCAGCGCGAGACCATTGATGGTTGTGGCCAGCATGCCCATGTAATCGCCGGTGGTGCGGGCTACGTTGCGGATCTCGGCTCCGTGTAGCCCGCGGAAAATGTTACCGCCGCCGATGACCAGTCCGATCTGCACGCCGAGCTCGTAGACGACTTTTACTTCCTGGCAAATCCGAAAGAGGATGTCCCCATCAATCACTTCGCCGGTCTCGGCGCTGCTAAGCACTTCACCGCTCAGCTTGAGAACCACGCGTTTATATTTGGGAGAGGGCGAGCCCGCAGGCTCCGATTTCGACGAATCTTCCAGCATCGAAGAAAGCACTTAGACGCGGCTGTACAACCGCGTCAATGTCCTGCTTCATCAAATTCTGAAATGAAGGAGTTCTGCGGTAACCGTGGGCGAATTCCTAATGCGCTCTGCGCAACTGATGGCTTCAGGAATGGGTTAATTGATGCGCGCAAGGGCCTCCCGCGCGGCTGTAACGATTCGTTCGTAAAGATCAGCAATCGACAATTGGCCAATTTCGGAGGGAGCCAGCCGGTTGGAGTGAACGGCTGGAAGCGCGTCGAGGTTTTCGTGCAGTTGGAGCTGGCGGTTAGCGGTGACGTCGTCAATTCGATCGACGGGTGTGAAAAGAGGCACGACCCGCAATACTTCCGGGTGCTCCCGGATCATCCGTCGGATTGCGGTAACAGCGTCGCAAAAACGATCCAGCTCGGCTCGGGTGTAGCTTTCTGTCGGTTCGATCATCAGGCCAAACGGCTCCGGCCATGCGACCGTAGGAGCGTGAAATCCGAAATCGAGAAAGAGCTTTCCGATCCGAGTCACGGCCAAAGCCTGAGGAACACCGGTATTTTCAAGTCGCTCAAAATCGTCTTTTTCCAAGGTGAGGATGAATTCGTGCATCCGGGGATGCGCTGCAGAACCTTGGGGAAGAAAGGGAAACGATGGACGCAATTGCTCAAAGCAATAGCGGGCGGAAAGTGTAGCCAATGCGGTAATACGGGGAACTCCTGCGCGGCCGAGCCGGAGCAGATAAGCGTAGGCTCGGACCTTATGGGCAAAATTGCCCCAATGACGGTGGAAACTGCCGATCGACTTGGATGCCTTGACCGGCCGAAACCCATCCGCAGTTTTTTCGATCTGGTGGCCTGGCAGGTAAGCCAATAGTCGCTCACTGACGCCGACGATGGCATCACCCGGACCGCCGCCGCCGTGCGGAATGGTCCAAGTTTTATGGAGATTATTGTGGACCGCATCAACGCCCAGCGCGCCGAGGTTTACCCAGCCGGCAATGGCATTCATATTGGCCCCATCCATGTAAACAAGCCCTCCTGCTGCGTGGACCTTTTCGGCGATTTCCCGGAAGCGGGTTTCAAAAAGACCGCAGGTGTTGGGATTGGTCACCATAATTCCGGCAAGCCGGTCACCATGTTCTGCCAGCTTTTGTTCGAAATCGGCAAAGTCGATCAAGCCATCAGGCCCTGCTTCGAGCAGCACGATTCCCGCTTGGCGTCCATCAACCTGTTTGGTTGGATACCCAGCCATTACTGCCGTGGCAAAGTTTGTTCCGTGAGCACTGGCGGGGATGAAGAGGACATCCCGGTGCGCCTCTCCGCGATCCCGATGGTAGGCTTGGAAAAGTTTGAGCCCGACCAATTCTCCCTGCGCACCGGCCACCGGTTGCGTCGTGATACCGGCCAGTCCGGTAATTCGCTTAAACCATTCCTGAATCTCGTAGAGCAGTTCAAGGCTCCCTTGAGCATCTTCGGCAGGCGTTTGGGGATGTAGATCGGTGAATCCAGGTAAATTCGCGGCCCAATCGTTGATGAACGGATTGTATTTCATCGTGCAGGAACCGAGCGGATAGCACGCATCGTCCGGACTTACATTGAGCTCACCAAGCTGGCGGTAAAAAGCTTGGACTGCTTCCTGCGAATGCTGCGGGAGGCCAGCTGCACCGGATCGAAGTAGATGTGGCGGTATCACGGCGCAGGATGGTGAATGCCGTTCTCCGGAATAGGCGCGGGACGCAAAAAACGCCACCAGCGCGTCCAGATCGGCGGGGTGATCGGAAAAACTCAGTTTCAGCAGGGAACGTTCCCCAGAAACACGTTCGGAAACATCCGCCCCCAGATGAAGGCCGACTTCCCGCGCTGCGGTAATCGCGTCCTCTGCCGGCTCGGGTAGCGCTACGACAATTTCATTGAAGAACGCGGCTTCGGGATAGGCGAGGGTCACGCCGGGGATGGAGCTGAGCCGCTTGGCCGCCGCGATCGCCTGCGAATGGGCTGTGGCGATCGCCTGTTGCATCCCGGTCTCGCCCCGTTCAAGGAGCGCTGCACCGGCCAGCGTTGCAAGAAATGCCTGATTCGAGCAGATGTTGCTGGTCGCTTTGTCCTTGCGAATGTGCTGCTCGCGCGTGCTGAGAACCATGACCAGCGCATCCCGCCCGGCGAGATCCTTGGCTTTCCCGACGTAACGTCCGGGAGTTTGCCGGATGTCGTTGCGGACACGATCATTATGGCGAACACCAAACACCCCCAGGCCGGGACCGCCGAAATTGGGACCAATTGCCAAGTGCTGGGCTTCTCCCACGATCATGTCGACACCGCCTTCGCCGAATTCCGTGGGCGGTTTGAGCCCTCCGCTGGCGAGAAGCATGGGGTCGATTACCGCGATGCTGCGCACGCCGAGCCTTCGGCAAATTGTCTGTAAGGCATCGACGTCCTCCAGCAAGCCGAGGCAGTTTACCTGAGGAAAAACAATAGCGGCGAGGGCATCTCCAAGTCCTTCCGCCTTACGTTCCAAGGTGGCAAGATCGATGCGGCCGGTTTCGGGATCGAGACGAAGGGTGCGAATGTCGACCGCAGTATCGCGAGCCAAGGTTTCGACAACTTCAAGATCTCCAGGGTAAAGGGCTTCCGGAATCAGGACCGTGGTCGCCCGTCGTGCAAGGCGGATGGCCGCGCAAGCTGCCTCAAAAATGGCTGTGGCTCGATCGTACAAGGAACTGTTGATCGCTTCAAATCCGGTTAGCTGGCTCATCAAACACTGATAAACCCAGTGGGTCATGAGTGTTCCTTGCGACCGCTCTGGTTGATAAGGCGTATAAGCGGTTGTCAGGTTGCGGATGTTGGAGACGAAGGGAACGATGGCAGGCACACGGTAAGACGGTAAGCCGTCACCGAGAAAGGAGGAGCGGATCGTATTGCGCGCAGCGAGTGCGGCTAGTCGGTTCCGAAGCGATTCATAGTCAAGCTCCTCCGGAAGATCTGGAGCTTCGCCGAAACGGCTGTCCGCCGGGATATGGCTGTAAAGGTCTGCCAAGCTGGAAGCTCCGACTGTTTCGAGCATCGCAGTGATATCCTCCTCGGATGCCGCAATATAGTGGCGGTTTAACTCGCGGGGCAGAGCCTGCGGATCGTAGGGGAGAGAAGCGTTCGAAACCGGCGAATCCATGGGCTCACGATGAAACGGCCGGCCGGCTCGTCAATCAGAACGCTTGCAGGTGCGGTGAATCTTCAAAACTCCTGCCAATCTTCCGGGCTTGCGCGGCACTTGGCAGCCGGTGAAAATTTGCCGCTTATGTCTGGTGATTTACAGACCTTCGCCGAAGTCCGGGACTATCTTTTTGCCCTGAAGAGTCACGGTGCCAAGTATGGTATCGATCGCATGCGTGTCCTTGTGCAACGCCTTGGGCATCCCGAGCAGCGGTATCCTCTGGTTCATTTGGCGGGAACGAATGGCAAGGGCTCAACCACTGCGATGCTGGAGGCAATCTTCCGCGCCGGTGGCTACTCGACCGGAATGTTCACTTCTCCGCACCTGATTTACCAGGGTGAACGGGTTCAGGTGAATCGCGCCATTTTGCCTCATTCGGCGATTGTTAATTACACCAACAAGCTTCGGCCCGTCGCCAAAGCGTTGGCAATGGAAGATCCCGATCTTCATCCGAGCTTTTTTGAATTCATGACGGCGATGGCCTTCCTGCGGTTCGCGGAGGTTCCCGTCGATGTGGCATTTGTTGAAACAGGTTTGGGCGGCCGGCTCGATGCCACCAACGTGGTCCGGCCTGATGTCACTGTGATCACCTCGATCGGTTTGGATCACCAGGAGATCCTCGGCGATAACCTCGAGGCAATTGCGCGGGAAAAAGCGGGCATTCTCAAACCGGGTATTCCGGTGGTGATTGGGCGTCTTCCTGTCGAGGCGGAGTCGGTGGTTCGTGATCACGCTGAAAGGCTTGGGTGCGCCGTCTACAGTGTCCGCGAAGCTTTTGGCGAGCAGATCGAGGATTATCCAGCAACCCGACTGGCGGGAGATTATCAGCGCATCAACGCCGCCACCGCCACGTTGGCTGCGCGTGTTCTGGCGGCTCGTTTGCCTCTGCCTTGTGGCGCGATCGCAGAAGGCTTGCGCTCGGTTGAGTGGGCTGGCCGCTGGGATCTGCATGCTTTGACCGATCGCGAACTCATTCTGGATGCCACCCACAACGGCGAAGGTTCTGCCCATTTGGATCAAAATCTGGAACAGTTGGTTGCTCGCACGGGTCGCAAACCCTTCATCATGACTGGAACGCTTGGTACGGCGCGTGCACAGGCTCTTCTTCCCGTCGTGGCGAAATGGGCGCGTGGAATTTATCTGGTGCGCCCGCATCAACCGCGGGCGTGTAGTTTTGAAGAGCTCGAAGAGGCGTTGCCGGATCCTTGCCCGCCTGTGGTGAGGTCCAGTTTGACAGGGCTTTTCCCCGCACCTGGCGTCTGTGCCGTGGGCGAACCAGGAGACACCATTGTGGCGACCGGTTCGATCTACCTGATTGGGGAAATCATGGATGCGCTTTATCATCATGTTCCCGTCGCCGAAGGTAGTCTTCAGGATTAATGCATCCTGTTTGCCAGACGCCTTCGTTGTGCTTTGAAATCAGTGCAACCCGTTAATGTCCAACTGGTTAAATGGCGGTAAACATGGTGTGAAGTGGGAACGATCCTGTAAGCGGACGATGCCAAAGGTCGCCTGATACGCGTCAGCGCTCCAACCGCACCGCGAAGAAACGCCGCAAAGCGATCCGCAAATTACAGACCGTCGGTCGCAGCCTGCTCAAGCAGTGCCGTGAAAGGCGAGACGGGAGCCTGAGCGCTCGTGAGCATCAGGAATCGGGAAGGAAGGAGCGGGATCCGAACCCAGAAGTTTAACGAGCGACCAACCCGCGGTGCACAGCCTGTACACGCCCTGCTTTTTTCAGGAACGATACTTTCTTGTTCGTTGACTGTTGTGAACCTGTTTTCTGCTACGGTTCCACACAAGTGGGATCAATACGGCGATTCCAATACAGCAGGCGACAGCGGAGGGTTCTGGAACGGCTGTGATGGTTCCGGTGAGTGTTGCGTTGTCGACACGAAAAGTACCCGCCCCCAGTGAAGCGTCGTTCCCGTGAATGCGGATTTCAAAGGTGTTCGCGACAAGTCCGACCTCGCTGAGGTCCACGATATACGGATCAAAGCTTCCAGTGCTCTCGGGAGGGAATGTGTGGATTGAAGTGGCGAAGTCGTTGGCACTGGAAAAAACTTCCAGATCGGTGGGTCCAGTGGATGTTACCCGGCCGTCGAAAGAAAGTTGGGTGGCTTGAAATACGTATCCAGGATCCAGCGCGATGGAGAACGTGAAGTAGTTCCCCGGAATGTTCCACCCGTTTGCAGAAGCAGCATAGCTGCTGGTTCCGCCAGTTCCGGATTGGATCGAAAAGGTTCCTGTCCCGGAATAGCCAAAAGCCGACGGCGTAAAATGAGCTCCCTCGACAAGGGATGGAGCCATGGCGTCATCCAAGGTGTCAAAATTGTAGGTGACCGCTATTTGCGCCAGCCCGATAGAAGGCAGTACAAAACTCAGAAGGACAGGGATGTTGGATATTTTCATGAATGCGATATGAGTGTTTGATGTGATCGATGACAGATGAACCCAACAGGATCGACTGTTGGTAAGTAAGAGCTGATAAATATTTCACTAGCCGTGTAGCGATCGGGAATAGCGGCTGAATGAAGTGCGGACAGAAAAGTTTTATTTGGCTACGCTTTAACCGATAGGAATACAGCTCTGTATCGAGCAGTTGTTGAATGACAGCGTGTAGAGCCCATGAGCGATAGACTCTAAGAGAAATTCCGAATTAGGGCGGAAGGTGGACATTCGTCAAAACAAATTTTCAGGTTCGTGTTTGGGTGGGTTTGTTAGAGAACGTTATGTGGAGCCGAACGGTAAGGAATATGCGAAAGGTGGCGACCAGCCTTGTGCGCCAATTAGCTGCAATTGATGATAGAGGCGGTCGGGCTCCGGGTCTGGTGATTACCTTGGGGGGATGAAGAGGTGGCTCTTTCGAAGGCTTGATGCGGCTGACAGAAGAGGGGGTGGGTGTATCCTTCTTTTTTGCTTAGGGAGCGGCAAATCGTGTTGAAAAGGGTGCAAAGCTGGCGCGTGCTGGCGGGATGAAGCTTTCTCAAGCCGCAGCGTTACTGGGCGCAGAAATCGTTCCGGCGGAGGCTGCGGATGTGCTGCTCAAGCGGTTGAGTTGTCATCCCCAGCAAGCCCGTCCGGAAGATTGCTTTGGCGTTTTTTCCGAATATTTCGTTTATAATCAGTGGACGGATTTATGGGTCAGTGAAGCGACGGCTCGTCGGGTGCAACCTGGGGTGGTGATCGCTGCCCGGCCGATTGCGGGTTACAATGGCATTCTTCTGAAGGTGAAAGACCCCCGAGCGGCCTTTGGGCAGCTCGCGCGGGTTTTTTATGGCTCGCCGGATGTAACCATGCCGGTGATTGGAGTGACGGGGACGAATGGAAAGACGACCACCACGCACATTATTGCGCACTTGCTGGAACGAGTGGCGGGTAGTGGCGGGACGATGGGTACACTGGGAACTTTCCGGAATGGGGTGGCGTGGCGACCCGGCGAATTCACCACCGATCTGGCGCTGCCGACGGTGCAAACGCTTGCGCGATTTGCCCGTGAGCAGACGGCGGGAGTCGCGATGGAGGTTTCATCTCACGGCCTGGCATTGGACCGTGTCGCAGGGCTGCGTTTTCGCGTTGCAGTACTCACCAATATGGCGCGCGACCACCTCGACTTTCATGGTTCGCAGGAAGCCTATGTTGCGGCCAAAGAACGTCTCTTTCGGGAGTTGGATTCGACCGCGGTGGCAGTATTGAACGCAGATGACCCGCAGGCGGCTCGCTTCATGGCGGCAACGCCGGCGCGGGTTGTCACGTATGGCTGGGGGCCGACGGCGGACTGGCGAGTCGAGCAGGTCGATTTGCGCGCTGATGGGGCCTCGGTGAAAGTGTGGGTGGAGGGTGAAAGCATCTCATGGACGACGCGTTTGGTCGGGCGCTTTCAAATCGCCAATGTGCTTGCGGCAGCAGCAGCGGTGGCATCGTTGGGGTTCTCTCCAAAGGTCGTGTTGGAGGCGGTGGCGGATTTTCTGCCGGTAAGTGGGCGGATGGAAATGATCCCCCTGCGTGGAGGCGGAACAGCGATCATTGATTTTGCACACAATCCCGACGGGCTGGAAAACCTGTTGACCAATTGCCGTTCCATGCAACCGCGTCGCATTTTGCTCGTATTCGGCTGCGGGGGAGACCGCGACCGCGGTAAGCGGCCGTTAATGGGGGCAATCGCGGTCCAGCGGGCGGATCGGGTCTGGATCACGTCGGATAATCCTCGGACGGAAAGTCCGGAGCGCATCCTGCAGGATATTTTGCGGGGAACAGAGGGCGCACCCTTTGTCACCGCAGAACCGGATCGCGCGGCGGCGATTCGTGCTGCTTGGCAGACGTGTGAACGAGGCGATCTGTTGTTGATCGCGGGTAAGGGGCACGAGGATTATCAGATCATGGGCACGACAAAGATTCCCTTTAGTGATCGGGCTGAAGTGCTGCGTCTGGAGGAGACCGAAACGAATGCCTAATGCGGCATATCCGCGGCTTGACGACGTCGCAGCTCGGAGTGCTCTGGATTCCAGCCCGAGCCATCAAAAAACTCTGCCCCGCCAACGCCTCGGGTTTTGTAGGCTGCCGCAGCGCCGTAGCCGGTGCCGACATAGAGATAGGTAAATCCTTTCTGGCGAGCCCACAGGGCGGTGCGGGCCATCAACCACTTACCAGGTGAACGGTCATCGAAGCGTTGAATGTCAAAAAAGGCGTACCAGTAATGCAGGCAATCCGTGCCTTGAGCGAGGAGAACGCAGGCAAAGGGAGCGCCAGCGATCGACGCCAAGGCTAAGTGACTACAAAACGGTTTGCGAAGAATGTAGTCCAGGCGCGTGCGTGACAAATGCCCCGCTCCAAATCGGGCGATGAGCCATTGTTCAACCATGTCCCACCAGCTTTGCGGCAACATCTCCAACGCGGTGGCCTTGGGGAACACCTCAAACTGTGGATTCAGGCTTTCAAAGCGTCGAAAATCGTAGCGGTGCTTTTTGTCGAAAATGAGTGTGTTCAGCGGCCAACGAAGACTACGGGCGAGGTAAAACAGGTGCCGTTCGTCTTCTGGCTCCCCCGAGTAGGGGAGAAAACCGCGGGCATAAACCTCCGAAAGCGCATCGCTGGGCTCCAGTTCCATCATGGGCCTATAGCTGAAACGGTAACGGGGGTAGTCCGTGGGACCTTCGATGAAAAAGAGCCTCATGAATCAGCGTTTGTAGTTCCAGGCGGTACTGGCAAAGCGTTTGACGAGTGCGGGTGCTGGCAGGTCCTCGGGCCATTGTTCTGCCAGAACCGGAGGGGCACAGTCCAAGGTTTCCGCGAGGAGGGCGGGAAATCGGCGGCGCCAGATGGGTTCATCGAGCATGGGAAGCCCATCCACCCGGGAAATGCTTCCCTGCAGGAGGAGGGCATTGGCGTGCCGGCGGAGGGCCGCTCCTGCAAATTTGCGGCCAGTGGCCGTTTCAATCACATCGCCGGGTTCCGCATGGGTAAAACATTCGGTGGCGACGCGTGCCGGCCGCGGGCCGGCGCAAAAGGACTGACACGGTGCCAATGAGGCGGCCACGCCCCACTCGCGGAAGGAGCGTTCCAAGGTCCCATGAACTGCTCGGTAAATTTCTGCCGGTGGTTGAGCCCAGCCGCTGTGCTCGCGGGGCAAGGTCAAGGCATAGGTCAGATCCCGGCGATGGTCGACGATGCCGCCTCCTGTTTCACGCCTGATCCGGGCAAGGCTGTGGTCATCCATCCCGTTGCAGACAGTACCTGCCGGCTGGCTGTAGCCGAAGGTAATCGCAGCTTCCGTCCAGCCGTAGTAACGAAAGCAGACGGCGCCCCGGGTGCGGGAGAGGGCGATCATTCCCGCATCTACGGCCATATTGGCGGCGGCAGAAAGTTGGCGATAAGGGAGGATGGTGAAGCGCATGAAGGTATCCGCGCGGAATGTGTGGTAGAGAGGTGGGGCTGACCAGTGTTTGAGTTTGCTTGCTTGTAAAATACCGGCCTAGTTGTTGGCGCAAGATGGATTACACGACTTTGCTCAATCCGCAGATTCAACGGCTCCCTGTTTACGAGCCCGGACGGCCGATCGAGCTGGTGGCTCAGGAGTTTGGTCTGAATCCGGCGCAGGTGATCAAGCTTGCTTCCAATGAAAACCCGTTGGGTGCTTCGCCCCGTGCGCTTGAGGCGGCGGGCAAGGCGCTGAGGGATAGTGCGGTATATCCGGAAAATTCCGCATTCTTCCTCGTTCGGGACCTTGCTGAGCACCATGGCTTGAAGCCCGAATGTTTCACGATGGGTGCTGGTTCGAACGAGATCTTCTATTTGCTTTGTGGGTTGTTCGTTCGTCCGGGGGTGGAAGTGGTGATGGGAGCGCATGCCTTCATTACCTACTTGATCGCGACTTCGCTGGCAGGAGGTACTCCAGTGCTCGTTCCGATGCCGGAATTGCGGCATGATCTGGATGCGATGCGTGCTGCTATCACGGAAAAGACGCGTCTCGTTTTCCTCCCCAATCCAAACAACCCGACGGGAACGCGGGTGGATAACGCTGCAGTCCTTGAATTTGCGCGTTCGCTCCCGGAGCACGTCATCTTTTGTTACGACGAAGCCTATGCGGAGTACGATCGGGATCCGGTCGATTTGCGCCCATTGATTCGCGAAGGGCGAAAGATTGTCGCTACGCGGACATTCTCGAAGATTTACGGGTTGGCCGGACTTCGTATCGGTTACGGGATGAGTGATCCGGCTCTGGCCAAATTACTCAACGCCACCCGCCCTCCATTTAATACCAGCTCCATTGCTCAAGCGGCTGCGCGGGCAGCTTTGCAGGACCCTGCGTGGGTCGAGCGGAGCCGAGCGTCAAACGCTCTCGGGCTGGTGCGCCTCCAGGCCGGATTCGAAGCTTTGGAGCTGCCATCCGTGCCTTCCGCGGGCAATTTCATCCTCGTGAAGGTGCCGGATGCGGCCTCTGTTTTTTCCCAATTGCAAAAGCAGGGAGTGATTGTCCGTCCGGTAAAAGGGTATGGGTTGCCGGAGTATTTGCGGGTTTCGGTCGGTACCGAATCCCAGAATGATCGCTGCTTGGAAGCTTTGGGCCAAATCCTGAATCGGGAGGAACTGCGGTCGTCCTAATCGGCTGCTTCATCTGTGAACGCATTTTTGACTGAAAACTGGATCGCGGGGTTTTGGACCCTGCTTTTTCTGGGACTCAATGCCTTGCTTGTTGCCTGTGAATTGGCGCTGATCAAGGTGCGCTTTAGCCACTTTAATCCGGATTTAGTCGAGCGACTAAGGGCGCGGCGGGGAATGGCGCGTTTTTTTGAGGATGCTGACCGCATCGTACAGACGATTCGCTTGGGCACGACCTTTTGTGTCCTGGGGTATGGCATGGTTCTGTTTCCGCCTTTGCAGCGAATGCTGATCGATCTGGAGCTGGCGGCCTGGGGCTTGGAGACGCCCTTGTCGCTCGTGTTGGCTTTTGGGTTGGCCGTCAGTATTCACTACGTGATCGCTGAATCCTTTCCACGCGGGCTGGGTCTGCAGTACCCGCTGGAAACGTTGGTGGTCACGTCATGGCCCGTCCGGTTTTTGCGCGTGTTGACACGGCCATTTGTCCGACCGCTGCAGGCCTTGGCCGCCGGGCTTCTGCGGCTTTTTGGCGTCAGTGATCAGCGTCAGTTGGAAACGCTGGATCTCGAGGCGCAGTTGGAACTCCTGGGGGAGGATTCGACGCGCTTGCCGGCTGCAGTTCAAAAAATCCTGAGAAACGCGCTGAATCTCCGCGATTTGGTGGTTTCCGATGTACTCCTGCCGCGCAATCAGGTGCAGATTTTTAATCTGAAACTAAGCAACGAAGAAAACCTGAAATGGGCGCGGGAAACCGGACATACCCGATTTCCGCTCTGCGACGGAGATCTGGATCATTGCGTGGGCCTCATTCACATCAAAGACCTGTTTCGCGCCAAGGGAGATCTTCGGTCGCTTAATCTGAGGCGGTTCAAGCGGGAGATGATCCGAGTGGATTCGGAGGAGCCGCTGGAGACCGCGCTGACAAAGCTTTTGTATCACAAGGTGCACATGGCGCTGGTGATTGACGAGTTTCGAGGTGTCGAAGGCGTTTTGACCTTGGAGCGCGTTCTCGAACAGCTGGTGGGAGATATCCGCGATGAGTTCGATACGGAGGAAGAGGTCTGGATTCGGCCTTCAGTCGGCACCCCGGACGAAATTCTGGTGGCAGGACTGACGCCGTTGCATGAGGTCGAAGAGCGGCTTAATGTGGAGATAGACAATGAAGATGTTTCCACGGTCAGCGGGCTGATCACCTCGGAATTGGGGCGCATTCCTGAAGTGGGCGAGCGGGTGACGTTCGACAAGCTCTCAATGGAGGTTATCCAAGTCGATGAGACCCGTGTGGTCGAGGCTCGCATTCGTCTGATCGATCCTCGTGGTGAGCCTCTGGATGAAAGTCCGGATCCGGATTGAGAGCCAAGTTCAGCTCGCTGCCGGAATCGAAAATTCCAACGGTGGGCCGGCCGTTTCTTTCAGCACCTCGTCCAGCGCCCCTGCCAGCTCCCTGCGGTTTTCGGCGTAGAGAAATCGATCGCTTGCCAATTCACGCTGCGCTTTTGAAAAAACTTCATAGCCCGGGCGGCGTAGATTGAGGAGCATGTTCACGCGCTGAGTGAGTCCGCGCGATTCGCCCAGCTCGACCTGAATCTCAAGTAAACTCGCCAGTACCTGCTCATTCTGCGGATCAAGATCGTGGGCCGCTTCCATGATTGCATAAGCAGGTTCCAAGAGCCCCGCGCGTTGGTAGGAGCGTCCGACTGTATGGAGCACTGGAAGGCGGTTGCCGGCCTCCCGCAGGAACTCACGCTGATAAAGAGCGCCATGTTGTATATTTCCCGCTCTGTAGCTTGCGATGGATCGGATACCGTTGAATTGGGGCCCGTAGGCGGAAAGCCAAGACGGATTTTCTGCCTCCAGTTCACCGCAAAGGGCGAGGGCTTCCGCAAAACGCTTTGCGCGGAGATGGGCTTCAATGAATATCAGGGCAAAACGTGGCACCTCGAAGTTTTTCTCCAAGGCAATTTCATAAGTCTGCCGGGCGATATCCACCCGCCCGTTCTGTTGCGCAAATTGACCCACTGTACTGATGGCTTCCGGATTATGTCTGAACTGGCGTAAAATGGCCGCGGCTTCCCGTTGGACATCATGGGTGCGTCCGGCTTTTTCGTAGGCTTTAAGCAGGAGGATGCGAGGTTGCCACTCCAGCGGTGCCATCAGCGCAAGATCGAGTCCCCGCTGGATCGCCATGTTCACATTTTCTTCTTCCAGATAAAGTTCGATCAGGCGGTTGTGCAGGGTAATGATAGACAGCATGTCCTGCCGCGTTAGGGCTTGGCGGAGTAGGGCAATGGCCTCTGGTTGGCGGTCGCGGCGAATCAGTGCTTCCACTGCTTCCAAAATGCCGTCTGCTTTCGTCCCCAGCTTGTGCCGCTCGTAAAGTTCAGCCGCATCTACAAAATGTCCGTTGCGGATCTTGATGTGCATGCCGAAAAGCGCCATGGTCTGGGCGGCTTCCGATTCGGGAGGGTGGCGTTGGATCACTTCTCTCATGAGAGCCAACAGGCGTTCGTCTTCTCGTTGCCAGATGAGGAAGCGCCCGTATGCGTCGAGGAACGCAGGCGAATCTGCATGATATTCCAGCCCGCGCTCAAAGAGTTCCGCGGCCAGCTTTGGGAAGCCGCTTTGGTAGAGGCTGATCAGTCGCAGCCGTCCTTCCAAGTGGTCAGGGGCGCGTCCCACACCGGTTCTGAGGTAATTGAACGCCTCCCGTCCTGCTCCGCGTTCCAAAGCCTCCAGCCCCCGCGCAATGTCGGCTTCTCCCTGGCGTTGCCTCAAGGACTCGCGCCGCCAGAGGAGCACGTCGATAAAAGTGACCTCGGAAAAACCGCGACGCTCCTTGTAGAGGAGGTAAACGCCGGTGGCGGCTGTAAAATAGCCGATGATAGCCATGAGCACCAGCGTGCACAATATGCGGGGCCACCGCAGGTGAAGTCGAAGGGTTCCGCGCCCGGTGGGCCGCAATTCGGCGAAACCCAGCCACGTTGAGCGATAATGTGCTCGGTCGGTCATGTCACACCAACTGCGCATATCCAGCCAGTCTGTCCAATCCTTTCCGGTACTAAATGGTTGAAATCGCCCAAAAACATGAATGGATGAGTCTGCTCGCGTCTTACGGTAAAAGATTTGTGCAGGAAAAAGACTTGCATTCGTGAAAATGGCGTCAAAGGTGCTTTATTGCCCGAGGATTTTCCGCTTCCCTTCTGGGGAGATTTAGGTTGCAATCCGAACCGTTCTTATCCTCTCTGCTGAGGCAAATTTTGAAAACTGCTGCATTCTCTTCTCAAACTATGAAGTCGCTCTACTACGTTCGATCCACTCTCGTCTCGGCGGCTGCCTTGGTGGCGGTCTCCGCCACGGCGGCACCACTCTTCAGCCTCGGTGATAACACCGCGCTGTTCATTAACAGTGAAGCCGGTGTCGAGTACAACAGTAATATTCTTCGGACGGAGTCGAATGAGGATTCCGAAACGACCTTTATTGTTCGTCCGGGGATTGAAATCACTCACGGTGGCGAAGGTGCTGCCATGACCACCTTTACCGCCGGGTGGGAAGTGCGCCGCTACGATACGTACAGCGAGTTCAATGGTGAGTATGCGCGGCTCAACCTGAATACGTCTTATGATTCGGGGGTCACGCTTTTCAGCGGGGTCGCCAGCTTTAATGAATACAGCGGAACTTCCGGTGTGCTTGAACCCGGCGTAGGTTCTGAAACCCTCACCATTCCGGTGCTCAACGAGCGCGCGGAGTCCCGCTTGGGTGGCAATGTGAAATATCGCCTTTCCGATCGTCTTGCGCTCGGGGCCGGGGGCGAGTATTGGGGCCGGACCTACCAAAATGGTCCGCAAGGCCGTACCTTGGTCAATCTTGACCGCTACGAAGTTCCATTGCGGGTGTTCTACAATATTGCCCCCCGCTTGGACGTGGTTGCCGGTTACCGGTATCGTGAGGTGCAGATCGGCGATTCTCCAGTCGGTCAGCCCAAGCCCTCCGATTACGATGACCACTATTTTTTCGTGGGTCTTGACGGTGAAATTTTCAATCCCCTTTGGTCCGCCTCTCTCGATCTTGGTTTCCAGGAACGGAATTACAGCGATGGAACGCAATCGGTGGATTCGTTTACCGCGAATGGCCGGATCACTTATCAGGCTGATGCCAATCGGTCCTATTACCTCTTGTTGACGCGGGACTATTCCGTAAGCCCGGTCGGTGCGAGCAGCTACGTCCAGAATCAAGCTACGGTCGGGGCTAATTATCGCCTCAACGAAATGTGGTCCCTTATGGCCGCTGCCAACTATGCGGTAACGGACTATGATGGGTCGGACCGCGAAGAAGATCTGTTTTACGTGTTGGGCGGAATTTCCTACAGCCCGAATGAATATGTGTCGATCAATGCTCGTGTGCGTCTGACCACGATTGACGGTGAAGGCACCGGAGCGACCAATTTCGACAACGAATTCATCTCGCTCTCGGCATCCATCCGTTACTAGGCGGGCCAGAGGCGTTTATCGGATCCATTTAAGTAAGCGGGCAGTCAAACGATAGCCCGCTTTTTTTCTTCAAAAAAACAAACGGTATTACAATGGGTTATTTTATCCGGATTTTTGTCGCGCTGACCCTGCTGGGAGGTGCCTGTTTGTCGAATGCGCAAAGTGCGGGGCAAGGGTCATCATCGGCGGGAGGCATCAGCGCCTTGGGCAGTGAAGCGTCCAGTTCGTATGTGATTCAGCCGTTGGACTACCTGCGCTTCCGAGTTATCGGAGAGCCTGAAACCTTGGTCGAAGTGCGCGTCTCGGCTGAGGGAAGTGTCGCTCTGCCTTATGTGGGGACGGTGATTTTGGATGGGTTGACTGTATCCGATGCACAGCGCCGGGTCTTTGACCTCTACAATGGTGATTATTACGTGAACCCACAGATCGATTTGACCATCATTGTTTACAGTGGTCGCTCGGTGGAGGTGTTGGGTCATGTGGGCAAACAGGGGAGTGTGGGATTCCCTTCCGAAAAACCGCTTTATCTGCTGGAGGCAATTTCTCGTGCGGGCGGCTTTCTGGAGTTGGGTAATCGCAAGGCAGTTGAAATACGGCGGGTGCGCGATGGGAAAGAAGCCGAGACGCTCGTGGTTGATACCACCAGTATTTCCCCGCGTGATTTCCCGCTTCGCGACGGAGACATCATCAATGTTCCTCGGCGGGTCTGGTAGCGTTACCTTGGCATAATTTTTGAAAGAGGGAGAGAGAACACACATGAAGCAGATGGAAGATCGAAGTGCAGGCGGAAACAGTGGCTACGGCGGGTATTACTACGGCGAAGGCTACGGGGGTGGCTATGGTGAGACACCTGCCGGCGGCCCTGCTGGCCGCGGACCTAAGGACTACCTGTTGATGTTGCGCGAGCGCATCTGGTGGTTGGTAACGACTGTGTTTGTGATCTTTCTTGGCGTCGCTCTTTATACGTTCAATGCGACCGAAATCTATCGGGCCAGCAGTTCGGTTCAGATCCTCCGCAACAATGATGAGGTCACCCAATTCCGCGAAGTCTCCAGCAACGATATTCAAGGTGCGGAGGATTTGCAGACCCAGGTGGGTATTCTGCAAAGCGTGAAAATTGTTTCCCGGGTCGATGAGCGGATCCAAGGGGATCTGCGCCGTCGCTTTCTCGCGCCTTACGAAGATGGCATTGATGTGGCTTTGCGGGGACCCAAATCCGCTGCCCAGATTTTGATGGAAAACCGGGAGGTTCGTCCGGACCGGATGTCATTGGTTGTCCGCGTGTTTTATAATCACCCTGACGCCGAAGTCGCCGCTGAAGTCGCCAATCTTTTTGCCGAGGAATTCATCGATTTTAACCGCAATCAGAACGTGGATATCTCAATGCGGGCCATGGGTGATTTGCGCGAAAAGGTGAGGGAGCAGGATCAGAAGGTTAAGGAAATGGAAATGCGGATCGCTGATTTCAAGGAACGCTTTGGGACTGTTTCCGTTGAGCAGCGTCAGGATATCGACAATCAAGAGCTTATTCAGCTCCGTTCCTTGGCTACAGAGGCGAAGCGCGACTACGACCTGAAGTCCACTCTCTTTGCTCAGGTCGACGAGGCTCGGAAGAATGGGACGCCGCTTTATGAACTGTCGTTTATTAACGGCGATCAGCGGGTTAGCACCCTGCTTAATGCACTTTCCACGCACACGATCGAAATCGCTTCGCTTTCGAAGCAATACGGGCCGAAGCATCCCCGGATGATTGCGGCGCGCGAATCCGCGGCACAGACGCAGGCCGAATTGGAGGGCGCGATTCGCAATCGAGCCAGTGGCATCGAAAGTGACTTTCATCGTGCGGAATCGAATTATCAACTGGCGGAGCGGCGCTTGGCTGAAAAAGAGCAGCAGATCATTGGGATTGATCGGATCCGTCCGGAATACAACGCGCTGATGCGTGATATTGAAATCAGCCGCGACCTCTACAATCACTACTACAGCCGCTACCAGCAAACCACGGCGATGGCGACGATTGATAGCAGCAATGCGCGCATCATTGACCGGGCGAGTCCTTCCAATACGCCTTACAAGCCAAACATCGTCATGAATCTTGGTATCGGCTTGGTCATGGGACTGGGGATGGGTTGTGGGCTGGTTTTCCTTCTCTCGGTGATGGACGACAAGGTGAAAACCGCCTATGACGTCGAGTCGGCGGTGGGGGTGCCGTTGGTGGGCATTGTTCCCCGGATTGCCATTGTCGACTCACTGGAAAAGGCCCGCGTTGTCGCTTCCAATCTTGACCGGCACACTGTGGAGGCGTTCCGGGCAATTCATTCGACCCTCAACCTCAATGAGGTGAGTCGCAATGCAAAGGTGATCTTGTTGACCTCGACGGTTCCAAGCGAAGGGAAATCCTTTGTGTCCACCAACTTGGCGTTTACTTTTGCCAATCATGGTGAGCGCACGCTCATTATCGACGCGGACTTGCGCATGCCCAATATCGGCAAATCGCTCAATCTTCCCAATCGTAAGGGAACGATTCAGGTGATGAGCCAGGAGGCTTCACTTGATGAAGTCATCATCAAAGAAATGGCACCCAACCTCGATGTCCTCGTGGCTGGTGGGCGGAGCAAAAATCCAACCCAGCTTTTAAGCAGTGACCGTTTTGAGAAGATGATCAAAGAGCTTCGGTCGCGTTATGATCGGATTATTATCGATTCGCCACCTCTGGCACCCGTAAGCGACGCGCTGAACATTCTTCCGCTCGTTGATGGCGTGGTTTATGTAATCCGTTTCAACATGGTGAAGCGGAAAACCGCCGCCAACAACGTGCGCCGGGTTCACGAGTCGAATGTTCCCATTCTCGGCGCGGTGATGAATAACATCAATTCGCACGTCGCGGGCTACTACTACAGCCACTACTACGACAGTTCCTACCGGAACTACTACATTACAGGTGGTCGCTCGATGGACGAAGAGTCGGCAGCAGCTCCTGTCCGCGGAAAGAGCGTTTAGGCTTTAATCGTATGGATGGGCGGCAGTGCTAGTCTTGCGCTGCCGCTCGTCCCAAGCGATCCGCCAAGGCTTCGCCCAAGGCGCATCCAAGGGGTGGCAGTTCGGCAAAAATGTCCGTCCAGTCTCCAGTGTCCAGGGCTCGCAGCGTTGCGTAAAGTCGCCGGGCAGCTTCAATCCCGCTGCCGTCTTCGGAAAGCGCGAAGACATTCGCTCCCGCGTTTGTCGGCTGCTGATGAAAGACAAAGGCCACTCTTGGATATTGGTCCGGATCGGGCAAAGCGCCGTTTGGGTAGAGCTTCAGTGATTTGCGCGGACTATAGTGCCGCTTGAGCAATCCCGGGGCGATGGCCGGTTGGCCTGCTTTGGGCTGATCGTTGGCATCGCGCGCGACAACGGTTGTCGCCAGCTGATGTGCAGCAACGAGTGATTCGAGCTCTGCTTTGCTGATACCGCCTTCTCGGAGAATGGTGAGCTGAGCGGGATCGGACGCATCTACGATTGTGGATTCGACGCCAATTGAGCAGGGCCCTCCGTTCAGTATGTAGGAGAGGCGACTTCCAAAGGAGTCCTCCACATGATGCGCGTCCGTTGGCGAAATATAGCCAAAGGGATTGGCACTCGGCGCGGCCAAGCCGCGTTTAACGCGAAAGAGAATTTCCCGAAAAAGAGGGTGTGCCGGAGAGCGGAGGGCGACGGTGGGTAATCCCGACGTTACTTCGTCGGGCACGAGCGAGGTCCGCGGCAGGACTATTGTCAGAGGCCCTGGCCAGAAGGCGGCGGCAAGTTGTTGGGCCACTGGATTGAAGACGGCATATTCCGTTGCTTGTGCGAGATCCGCCACATGGACGATCAGGGGGTCGAAATAGGGGCGCTTCTTGAGAGCAAAGATGGCGCGACACGCCTCGGGGTTGGTCGCATCGGCCGCCAGTCCGTAAACTGTTTCACTGGGCAGGGCGACCAGCCCGCCGTTGCGCAAAACATCAGCCAGGAAATCGAGATTTTCTGCTGTGGGCGCGTATAACGACAAAAAAGCCCCCGATCGTGCGGAGGCTTTGGAAAGTGATTGCGCGGGTTTTGATGTGGCCACCGCAATGGAGCCTACTTCATCAAAGACAGATTCCGTGCGCCCTTGATTTGCCGGGTGATGTGCCGTTGTTGAATGGCGGTGAGCCCGGTGATCCGGCGCGGCAGGATCTTGCCTGTATCGGTGACATAGCGCGACAGGATCTCGACGTCCAAGGGGGTCATATCCATGGGACTCCGGGTTTGTTGGACGTTTTCTGCGTTTTCCTTGGTCATAAGCGCGCAAAAGCAACGATTTGGCGGGCGCATGACAAGCAAAAAGAAAAGTTTGTTCGCGAAGGAGGAGTCCTATGCTGTTTCCTTGCTCTTGGCTTGAAGTGGGTAATGCTCCTTAGCTTCATGCATGAGCTACGTCAATTGCCGCGTGCGACTCTGGCTGCCGGAGCCTTTTTACTCCTGCTCGTTGTCCTGCTGATCCTGGATCAACGGCATTGGTGGGATCTTCGAGACGATTACCTGTTTGGCTACTTGGTGCCCTTGTTTGTTGCGTGGGTGCTTTATGAGCGCTGGCCGTTGATCCGGTTGAGTCTCATTGGGGGCGCGGTTCCTCAAAATCGAAAGGATGTGTGGGAATGGCAGCAACATCTGGTGCGGCGGCGGGTAGGCCCGCCGCCTGGGGGAGCGATTGCGATCGGCCTGACCGCTGTTGCCGGCTGTGCTGCGGTGACCGGATTTCTTGGAGTGGTGTTTGCCGCCCTTTATCGTTCGATGGAGGGACCCAACCTGGTAACGACGCAGCTCCTCGCCCTTTCCTTCATGGTTCTGTTGCTTTCCGGGAGTTACCTTTTTAGCGACGAGCGCTCCGACGGAGCAAAGGTTCCTGTCAAGGAGCGATTGGCGGTCGTCGGGCTGTTGGTTTTTCCTGCCTGCATCTGGCTGCTCTCGGCACCGATGTTCAATTTTATTGAAAAGGGCATCAGCACTTTTCTTTTGAGCCAAGTGGCAACGGCCGTATTTCTCGTCTTTGACCTGCTCGGCTTTTCCATTTTGCAAGAAGGCAATATCCTTGTGCTGCCGCAGGGCGAGGTGGGGGTTGAAGATGCGTGTTCCGGTATTCGCTCCTTGATGGCATGCCTGTTCGCGGGATCCTTTTTGGCGGCGGCCTGTCTGCCTCCCGGGCTTAAATCCCTCTGGAAAAAGGTGTGCCTCGTGGCCGCATCAATGCTCTTTGCTTTTATCATGAACATCGGGCGGAGCCTTTTTCTGACGGCTTGGGCTTATGCCCACGGACCCGAGGCCATCGGCGAATCGGTCCACTTCTTCGGCATTGATCTGGGGACAGTGCATGACGTGACCGGCTTTGCGGTAATTGCACCCGTCGTGGGCGCTTTGCTGCTGCTACTGCCTCTTTTTACATTGGAACTCGAGCGGCCTGACTCTTACTCCGAGGATTCGTCCGCGCCCGCTTAGATCGGGAACTAAAGGCCAGAGCTCTGTGGTGAAAGCTGCGGAGGCTTGGGCCTAACTGTGAAAATGATTTGCTCCGCGTCGTGAGCTAAAGTTCTATGCGATACGGATGAAGTCTGTTCTCTTTACCAACGAATTTCCTCCCCACACCTATGGGGGCGCTGGCGTTCACGTGGATTATCTCAGCCGCGAGCTCGCCAAGCTGATGGCGGTGGATGTGCGCTGTTTTGGCGATCAGAACCTCCAGCGAGGATCGTTGACGGCCCGGGGGTTTAATGCTGACGCGGGAGGATACGAATGCCCGCCTAATCTCAAGAGCGTGTTTGCTGCATTGCAGCGGGGGCTCAACTTCAATACCGCCGGGCTCGATGGTGACGTGGTTCATTGCCACACGTGGTACACCCACATGGCAGGCATTATTGCCAAGCTGAATTATGGGATTCCTCTGGTTGTCACGGTGCATTCCCTTGAGCCATTGCGCCCATGGAAACGCGAACAGCTGGGTGGGGGCTACGATTTCAGCTGCTGGGTGGAGAAGACGGCGCTGGAGATGGCAGATGCCGTGGTCTGCGTGTCCGAAGGGACTCGCTCCGACGTCATGAAGCATTTCAACGTCGATCCCAAACGGTTGCATATTATCTACAACGGGATTGACCCGCATGAATACGGACGGCGTGACGCTTCGGCCACCTTGCGCCGCTACGGGATCGCGGAAGACCGTCCGTTTGTGCTTTTTGTCGGCCGGATCACGCGGCAAAAAGGGATCATTTATCTGGTAAATGCCATTCGCTATATGAATCCCGATTTTCAGGTCGTATTATGTGCGGGAGCACCGGATACGCCTGAGATTGCGGCTGAGATGAAAGAAGCCGTTGCGGCCGTACAGAAAAGCCGAAGTGGTGTCTTCTGGATTGATGAGATGGTCGACAAGGAATCGGTGATTCAGCTTTACTCTGCGGCTGCCGTTTTTTGCTGTCCGTCGATTTACGAGCCTTTCGGTATTATCAATCTTGAAGCGATGGCATGCGAGACCCCGGTTGTTGCCGCTGCCGTTGGTGGGATTCCTGAGGTGGTGGTTCATGATGTGACGGGCTACCTTGTTCCGGTTGCCCAATCGCCTTCCAGTCCGTTTGAGCCGCTCCAGCCTGATTCGTTTTCCAAGGATCTTGCTTTTCAGGTAAATCGGTTGATGGCCAATCCCGCCCGCCGTGCTGAATTTGCGGCTGCGGGTCGGAAGCGGGCGGTCGAAAAATTCAGCTGGTCTGCCATAGCCCGGCAAACCCGGGATCTTTATCAGAGTCTTTTGACTGTATCCTGACGTTTTCTTCCATGAACGATTTCTTCCCTCAAGATGGACGCAGGCGCGTTGTCATTGAACAGGTTACCCCTTCGGTTGAAGGCGGAGCACTTCCTTTCAAGCGGGTGCTTGGAGACCTGATCCGGTGCGGTGCTCACGTTTTCGCGGATAGCCATGATCTCCTCTTGGTTGATCTGCGGTTTCGCAAGAGCGGAAATCGGGACTGGTGGATCGTCCCCATGCGGGCGATGGGCAACGACGAGTTTGCGGCCGATATTCAACCGCACGAGATCGGCCTTTACGAATTTGAGGTCGCTGGGCGGGTGGATCATTTTGGTTCGTGGCGCGATGGCTTTTTGAAAAAAGCGGATACGGGCCAGCCGCTTGATGTGGAACTGCTGATCGGGGCGGAGCTCATTCAAGCCGCAGCGCAACGCGCTTCAGGCGACGCCCGCCGGGATCTCCAAGCGATGGCGACATTCATTGGTGACAAGGATCGGGATCTGGCGCAGCGTGTGCAGCTGGTTCGTGGCGACGATCTGCGACAGCGGATGGTTCCTTATTATGATGCCGATCTGGAAACGGTCAGCCCGCGCTGCCTTTTTCTGATGGAACGAGAGCGGGCCGCATTCAGCAGCTGGTACGAATTTTTCCCCCGCTCGTGTGGACCCGACGCACGGACGCATGGGACCTTCCGCGATGCCCGGATGCGGTTGCCGGAAATCCAACGGATGGGATTCAATGTGGTTTACCTGCCGCCGATCCACCCCATTGGGCGTCAGTTCCGCAAGGGTAAAAACAATGCACTCAATGCGGCTCCAGACGATGTCGGCAGCCCATGGGCGATCGGTTCAGAGGAAGGTGGACATAAGGCCGTTCATCCGGAACTGGGCACTTTGGAAGACTTTCAGGAGTTTATCGCGGCGGCTTCCGGTCATGGCTTGGAGGTCGCGATGGACATCGCGTTTCAATGCGCGCCGGATCACCCGTGGGTGAAAGAACATCCGGCATGGTTTCGTTGGCGGCCCGACGGCACGGTTCAATACGCTGAAAATCCGCCCAAAAAGTATCAGGATATTCTCCCGATCAATTTCGAAACGGAGGACTGGAAGAACCTGTGGCGCGAGCTCAAGTCGGTTTTTGAATACTGGATTGAGGCCGGAGTGACTATTTTTCGTGTTGATAATCCTCACACCAAATCGATCGAGTTCTGGCGCTGGTGCATTCTTGAGCTGAAAAAGGTTCACCCCGAAACCATTTTTCTGGCGGAGGCTTTCACTCGTCCGAAACGCAAGTACCGCTTGGCCAAGGGAGGTTTCACGCACGGATACACCTATTTCACCTGGCGAAACAGCGCTTGGGAAATGCGGGAATATCTTGAAGAGCTGACACAGGGGCCGGCGAAGGAGTTCTTTTGGCCCAATTTCTGGCCGAATACGCCCGACATTCTTCACGAGGATCTTCAGCGGGGCAATCGAGCAACCTATATGGGGCGCTATATCCTCGCCGCCACCCTTTCGTCCAACCTGGGAATCTACGGCCCGGCTTTCGAGCTGATGGATTCCGAACCGTTTCCAGGGAAGGAAGAAAACAACAACAATGAGAAGTATCAGCTGAAGGCGTGGGACTGGGATGCTCCTGGAAACCTGAAAGACGACATCGCCCGGGTGAATGCGATCCGCAACGGCCATCGCGCCTTGCAGCGAACCTTCAATCTGGTGTTCGGAGAGACGGACAACCCGGCTTTGCTATGTTACCTCAAGCAAAACTTTGATCGATCCGACCAGATTCTCGTGATCGTGAATATGGACTGGCATCACGAGCAGAGCGGCTTTGTCGAGGTGCCGATTGCCCACCTCGGCTTTGGTTCCGATGCCTCGTATCGGGTGCGCGATTTATATGATCCGGCCGGCCGGGAATACGTGTGGCGCGGCGCGCGCAACTACGTGAAACTTGATCCCCGCCGGAGCCCGGCTCATATTTTTCAGGTCATTCGGGCCTAGCATACGCCACGCGGGCGCTTCTAGTTCTCAAAATCCACCGCGCTGCGGCCGTCGGTAACCACCTTGACGAATTCGACGACGTCGACGTGCGCCGGGTGGATGCGGTAGGCTTCGAGCCCGGCCATGTCGGCGAATTGGGTGTAGAGTCCGACATCGTAAGCGTCGGGGTCCTGAATCACATTCACGCCGGCTTCAAGAGCCCGTAGGCTCGGAACTTTACCACGAAGCTGCTTGAGGCGTTCCACGAGGATCGCTGCGTTTTCCGCGCCTGTGCGGCCATCGGCTTCCGGCTTGAGGCTGAAGTAGACCAAATGAGTTACCATGGTTCAACCTTGAGCGGCCTGAGGCGGAGTCCGCAACAAAAAGTGATGGGCTGCAAACCCCGGAGACACACGGTTGCAATGGCGTCAAAAAATCCCACTTTCTTCGGGTCATGCCGGCTTCAGTGTTGATTGTGGATGATGAAAAACACACGCGCGAGGGACTCATGCTCGCTCTTGAGGATGAGTACGATGTCTATCTGGCCGCCGACGCTGATGAGGCATTCCGCCTGATGGAATCAGAGCATTTTGATGTCATCCTGACCGATCTCCGCATGGCGGGGAAAAGCGGCATGCGTGTGATTGATCAAGCGATCACACTGCGCCGTGCCCCGGTGGTCATCATGATGACGGCCTACGGAAATGTGGAAACCGCCGTTGAAGCAATGAAGCGGGGAGCCTACGATTTCCTAACCAAACCGGTTAATATTGAAAAACTGGAAATTCTCATCCGACGCGCCTTGCAGAACCGCCAGACAGAAAAGCAAGTGGTTGAGCTTCAGGAGCGTCTCGACCAAAAGTTCAGTTTTGAAGGGATCGTGGGGCAATCTCGGGTGCTGGAAGAGCTAATCGACAAGGTCAAGCGGGTCGCGCCGAGCCGTGCTTCGGTTCTGATCGAAGGCGAAACGGGAACCGGCAAGGAATTGATTGCTCAAGCCATCCACCAGAATAGCGAGCGCTCCCGCGGCCCATTTGTCGCCGTGCATGCGGCTGCGCTTTCTGCCAATTTGCTGGAAAGCGAATTGTTTGGGCACGAAAAAGGTTCTTTTACCGGTGCAATCGAACGACGCATGGGCCGTTTTGAGGCCGCTAATGGTGGGACACTTTTTCTGGATGAGATTGGCGAAATTGATGCCTCCACCCAAGTGAAGCTGCTCCGCTTTCTGGAAACCCGCTCGTTTGAACGCTTGGGCAGTGTGAAGGCGATCACGGTCGATGTCCGTCTGGTGGCGGCGACAAATCGGGATCTTTCCAAAATGGTGGCGGAAGGTACCTTTCGTGAAGACCTGCTCTACCGGCTGAACGTTGTCCGCCTGATGATCCCCCCCTTGCGTGAACGGGGTGACGACATTGTTCTCCTCCTCAATCACTACCTCCTGGAGTTCGCTCGCGAAAACAAGGTCGAGCCCGTCCGGATTACTCCGCCGGTGATTCAGATTCTCAAGGCTTACCGATGGCCGGGAAATATCCGGGAATTACGCAATTTTGCCGAAAACGCTGTGGTTATGAAGCGGGGAGGAGAACTGACCGAATACGATCTCGACCCGAAGTTTCTCGGCGGTGCTGAGGAACCGGACGCCTTGCGCAGTGGGCTTGCCCGCAACCCATTGTCGGTGGAAGAGAATGAAAAACGCCTTCTGCGTAATGCTCTGGTGCAGGTCCGCGGCAATCGCACTCAGGCAGCCAAGCTGCTTGGCATGAGCCGGCGCACGCTGCATCGCAAACTGAAGCAATGGCCGGATCTCGACGTCCGCTGATACCTCTATTTGTGTCTGGGGCACATTGCTTGCCTCCTTGCATTCAAGGGGGTGTTTCTCTTAAATCCGCGGCTACTCATGTTATATCAACCGCTGCTCCTGCTCCTTGCCCTGATTGCTGCTTTTTCTGTTTCCCGCTTGGATGCGGCTCCGGTTCGTGTGGTCGGATCGGATCTACTCGGTGGGGCGATCCGCGATACTCTGCTTGCTGAAGCGAAGAAACAGGGCTGGGACCTCTCAGTCGATTTTACCGGAAGCCTTGGTGGGCAGAGCGCCTTGGAGGGTGGAAAGGCGGACATTGCCATCCTCGCTATTCCCGAAGGAGCCGCCTCGCCCTCTGCTGTGCATGTGGTGCCGCTGGCTTTTGAAGCGGTTGCGCTGGCAGTTCATGAAAGTAATCCGATTCAGGAAGTTTCGTTCGCCACGCTTGCTGGCCTGTTCGGTTCCGGAGGCGAAGATTTTTCCCGCTGGGGTAAGCTGGGAGCAACCGGCAGCTGGCAGGAGCGCCAAGTAAGTCTGAATGCCGTGCGTAATCGGCAACTCCTGAGCTTGGAAATTTTTCGGGCGCGCGTCTTGGGGCCCCGGGACTTAACGGGTAATGTCACTTATTGGGAAGCTCCCGACAGGCTGCTGCTGCACTTGGCAACCACGCCTCCGGATATCGCCTTGCTCCCTGCTGGAGTGTCGATGCCTTCCGGCGTGCGTTTCCTTTTTATTCGTGAGGAGGAAGGCGCGGCTTCTTTTCGTCCAACGGCGCAGGCCGTGTTTTATGGCGATTATCCACTGCAGCTCCCTTATTTCATGTATATCCGGGAAACGAGTGCACCTGCGCGCGAAGTGATTGCATTTCTGCTCAGCGATGCGGTGGCGGAAGTGCTTCAGAAGGCGCACTACATGCCCTTGCCCGAGACCGAGCGTCGTCAGTTTCTGGCTGAATTTGCTGCGGGAGAATAGCCTCTCAACCCATTCGCCGACCATTGAGGAGATTATGCAAAAACTCGCTTTAAAAGGTGTTGACAGCGTGACGTCGGCTGACAGGTTTCCAATCTTTCTTATTCGGCGAGAGTAGCTCAGCTGGTAGAGCACCACCTTGCCAAGGTGGATGTCGCGGGTTCGAATCCCGTCTCTCGCTCCATTTTTCCTGAGGGGACTGGAGCGACAAGTAAGCCGAAAGCCGGAATAAGCCCTTTGGGCTCAACCGTCTGCCATGTTGGGATGCCACGAATGCTCACCAGCGGATTCACACGTATGGGCACGCTTTTGCGGAGGTGGTACCCTTTTACATCGCAGCGTATTCGCTACTGGCTTGAAGGAGTGCGGGGAGCGTCGGGCGTCTCTTCTGCGATGGTTGTCGGGCGGCGCATACTCCAGAGGATGAAAACGCCCACACCCATCATCAGAATCCCGAAGACAATCCCCACAACCGTGAGGAAATTGACCACGGCAACCACGGCACCGAGGAGAATAAGGCCCCACGCCAAGAGCATATAAAGTTTCCGGTAGTTTTTCATTTGGCAATGTAGCTGACTTGGGTCGACAGGCAAGGGGAGGGTAGCTCACTTGGTCGGATACGGCTTCCGCTGGGCCGTCCTATCGCATCAATTCGTCAGCGGCGTTTGTGCGATCCGCTTCTGTGGTATAGAAGTTCATGGTGATCCGTTCTTTGGTGCGGAAACAATACGAACCAACTCTCGAAACCATGAAAACCTCTTTCACCCTTATCGGATTGGGCATCGCGCTTGGTGTGCTTTCCGGCTGCTCTTCTCCGGATCGCGAAGATCCTCGCGCTGCTACGATCGGGGCAACCGCCCGCTCTGCCCACACAGGCAATGATGTGCGACCGGTTCATATCGGCACGCCGGAATTTGATTCCGCCCAGGATCGGGAAATTGCCAGTGAAGGTTTCACCGACTTTAATGCGTTAAGTGATTACGACTATGTGTTAACGCCACAGGAACGGTCCATTCTCCGTGCCCGCGCCCGTGAAGCTCGCGATGATCCGGATGATTACCTCGAGCACCTGACTGAGGCCGAAAAGGCGAATCTTCGCGAGCGGGCGCAGCGCCTCGAAAACTGAGCCGGCCCCGCAGGCGGAAGCCTTGCGTCGGGGCGGTGGTTCATGTGAGGTCTATCGGCATGCGCGCTGATGAGCTTTTTTCATTTCCGGAATCACTTCCCTTTAAGGAATGGTTTCAGCCGGACGCCTCTCCATGGACTTGGGTAAGTGCGATTGCTCAAGCACTTGATGCCTATGATTGGAATGCGCTGACCGAGGCAATGCCGCCGCAGTTTATCCCACCGGGAGTGACTGTGTCGGGATCGGTTTTTATTCACCGGACAGTTAAGTTGCCCCCTGCCTGTGTGATTCAGGGGCCTTCGTGGTTGGGACCGGATGTGGAAGTGCGCCCCAACGCATTCATTCGGGGCAATGTCATCGCCGGAAAAGGTTCCGTGCTCGGAAATTGCTGCGAGTACAAGAACTGTCTGTTGCTCGAACGTGTGGAAACGCCCCATTATAATTATGTGGGCGATTCGGTGTTGGGAAATGCTGCTCACCTCGGTGCCGGCGCGATATGCGCAAATCTCAAACTGAGCCGTGATGAGGTGAAAGTAAGGATCCCGGGAAAGGGCCTGCAGGGCACAGGGCGGCGCAAGCTCGGCGCGTTGATCGGTGATGGCGCTGAAGCAGGCTGCAATTGCGTGCTTCAGCCGGGAACAATTCTCGGGAAACGGGCGGTGGTTCTTGCCCCGTCGTTTCGTGGATATTTGGCCGCCGGAAAGATGGCTATCGCCCGTTGGGAAACGGGAGTGGTCGATCGACCGGAGTGAGGTGGTTAGCGCTTCGGGTTGAGCAATTGGATTATCTGACCGTGGTGTTGAGGATGGGCTACGACCAAGCTGTCGCCGCGTACCGGATCGTTGCCTTGCCAATCGGTGATAACGGCCCCGGCTCCCCGCATCACCGGCAGTAAAGCCGCAATATCCCAGAGGCTGAGGATCGGATCGCACATGATGTCGGCGCCGCCGCCTGCCACCAAGCTGTAGCCAAAGCAGTCGCCCCAGCTGCGATATTGACCCGTCTGCGCGACTAAAGCGTTCCACCCCTCGGCACTGTGGCGGTCAAAAGCTCCCTTCGGATCGGTGGTGAGTAAAAAGCAGTCTTTGAGATTGGAGGTCTCGCGCACCCGAATCTCGCGATCATTACACCAAGCGGTTTGATTATTCCCGAGGAATAGTTGGTTGAGTACACAGATATGGATGGCTCCCCAGATGGGCTCACCCCGATGCCGTAAGCAGATCAAGGTTCCAAAATGCGGAGACCCGGCCGCAAAGGAGCGTGTCCCATCGATCGGGTCCAGAACCCAAGTGTACTCGGCTTGCTCATCGGTGTTTTCAAATTCCTCTCCAATGAGGCCGTGGTCCGGGAACTCCCGGGCAATCAGCTCCCGCAAAACTTCTTCCGCTTTTCGGTCCGCATAGGTTACCGGAGTGTGGTCCGCCTTCCATTCAACCTTGAGGTTGGGATTGGCAAAGTGGGGTTTGATCACCTGCGCACTCTCATGGGCGAGGTGGCGAAGAAAAGGGATCATCGTGGAGGCATCCATGCTGAGCAGTGAATGCGAAGCTCTTGCTGGAGAAAAGCCGCAAGTGCAGGCATTCCACCGTTGCCCTTCATCGACTGGTCGGAAGCATAAGGTCGATGGGCGCGGATTGTTTGCATGTCATCGATTTCGAAGGGCATCCCCGCTATGGTGTCGTCGAATACGGTGTGGTCACGCTCACCGCAGCCGGCATCCGCGATTGCCAAACGCGCCTCTGTGCGCCCGTGGGTGACATTCCTCCGGCAGACAGCCGTATTCATGGAATCACGACTCAGCAGACCATGGGCAGAGCGCCTTTTGACGCCGAGTATGAAGGGTTCGTGGCCCTGCGCCGAACCGGCCTCTTTTGTGCCCACAATGCAATCGTCGAATCCAATCTCCTGCGCGCTACCTGGGCCTGCCCGCCATTTTGTCCTGATTGGGCTCGCGAGGGTGAAGCCATTGCGGACTGGGGCCCATGGCTCGATACGCTCAAGCTTTCCCGCGACCTCTTTCCGGAAAAGGAGTGCCACGCGCTGGGTGAACTTTCTTACGATGGTGTTCTTGCGCAGCGTGTGAAGGTGGTAGCCGCCGAGCACTGCCCACCGGATCGTGCCCGCCCGCATGCGGCGCTCTACGATGCAATTGCCACGGCGCTTTGGCTTTATGAGGTCGTGGGCTGGCAGACGGCCCTCGACTGGTTTGCAGCGCGGGCTGCACCGCAAGCGCAGGCAGAGTTGTTTTGAACCGATTGGAGTGTGCAAAAAAGCCCCGCCGGAGTCGGCGGGGCTGAAAATGCGTCAGGGGGATGAGAAGACAGGTAACGGTTTACGCTTCGTCGGCGTCCACTTCGATGACTTTGCTGATACCCACGAGGAAGTCGTCCTTCGCGAGATTGATCAAGCGGACCCCCATCGTGGTGCGGCCGATGATTCGAACTTCGCTGACACGGGTGCGAACTGCCTGGCCGCTGTGGGTGAGCAGCATGATTTCATCGTCTTCAGCCACACTGAGGGCACCGGCTACTCCTTCCGTGCGCATGGCAATGATACCGCTGCCACCGCGGTTCTGGAGGCGGTATTCCTCGAATGCGGTACGTTTGCCTTGCCCATTGCGTCCGGCGATGAGCAGCGCCTCATTGGGATTAACGACTTCGATTGTGAGCACGTAGTCGTCTTTGCCTTTCAGCGTGATGCCCCGCACACCGCGGGTGGCGCGGCCTTGGTCGCGCAGGTCGTTTTCTGAAAACCGGATGCTCATGCCCTTACGGGTGATCATCACCAGTTCGTCTTCGCCGCGGGTCAGCTTGACGTTGATCAGTGAATCGCCCTCGTCGATGTTGATTCCGATGATGCCGCCGCGCCGGAAGTTTTTGTAATCCGAGAGATTGGTTTTTTTGATCACCCCGTTGTGGGTGGCCATCACGAGGTGTTTCTCATCGCCAAAGTCCTTGACGGGAATCATCGCCGCGAGGCGTTCGTCCGCCTGCATTTCGAGCACGTTGCGAATGCTGCGCCCTTTGCTCGTGCGGGTGCCTTCTGGAATATCGTAAACCTTTTCCACATAGACCCGCCCGGTGTTCATGAAGAACATCATGTAGTCATGGGTCGACGCGGTGAAGAGGTGCTCGGTGAAGTCTTCATCGTAGGAACCGGTCCCGATCACCCCCTTGCCGCCGCGCTTTTGTGAACGGTAGCTGCTGACCGGCGTGCGTTTGATGAAGCCCTTGTGGCTGACGGTGATGATGCAGCCTTCATTGACAATCAGGTCCTCCATCCGGAACTCGCCTTCTTTGGCGATGAACTGACTGCGACGCGGCGTGGCGAACTTGGACCGCCACTCCATCAGCTCGTCTTTGATCACTTCGAGCAGACGTCCTTCATTCTGAAGGATCTCGTTGAGCTCCGCGATCAGGGTCATCAATTCCAGATATTCCGCTTCGATCTTTTCGCGCTCCAGCCCGGTCAGCTGGTAGAGGCGCATTTCCAGGATGGCGTTGGCCTGCCGCTCCGAGAGCGGGTACTTCGCCATCAACTGGGTGCGTGCTTCATCCCGGTTTGAGCTGGCGCGGATGATGCGCACGAAGTCGTCGAGATTATCGAGGGCAATCTTGAATCCTTCAAGGATGTGGGCCCGTGCCTCGGCTTTGGCTTTACGGAAAGCGGAACGTCGGCGGACTACTTCGCGGCGGTGCTCGATGTATTCCGAGAGCGCCTCCTTGATATTCATCTCCTTGGGCCGGCGATCGACCAGCGCGAGGAGAATGACGCCAAAGGAGGATTCAAGAGGTGTGTGCTTAAAGAGCTTATTGACGACAACGCGCGGGATTTCACCGCGTTTCAACTCGACCACCACCCGGGTCTTCTCGTCAGACTCATCCCGCAGATCGCTGACACCCTCAATCACCTTGGTCTGCACCAACTCGGCGATCTTGGTGACGAGGCTCGCGCGGTTGACGTTATAGGGCAGTTCGGTGATGACGATCTGCTCTTTGCCGTTCTTCAGCTCTTCGGTGTGGAGCACGCCGCGCATGCGGATCGCGCCGCGCCCGGTGCGCATGTAGCTTTCAATCCCATCGCGTCCGATGATCGCGCCGCCGGTCGGGAAGTCGGGACCTTGGATGATCTTCAACATCTCATCGATCTCGATGTTGGGATTGTCGATCAGCGCGCAGGTTCCGTCGATCAGCTCACCTAGATTGTGAGGCGGGATGTTGGTCGTCATCCCGACCGCAATCCCGGTCGAGCCGTTGAGGAGAAGGTTGGGCAGACCGGACGGAAGCACGGTCGGCTCGGTCATCTCCTCATTGTAATTGGGCATGAAGTCGACGGTGTCTTCGTCGAGATCCTTGAGCAGGGCTTCTGCCGGAGCAGTGAGGCGACACTCGGTGTATCGGTAGGCCGCAGGTGGATCGCCGTCGACGGATCCGAAGTTTCCTTGCGGGTCGATCAAGGGCGTATGCATCACCCAGTGCTGTCCCAGTCGCACCAGGGTGCCGTAAATCGACTGGTCGCCGTGCGGGTGATAGTTTCCGATCACTTCGCCGACCACCTTGGCGCATTTGTGAAACTGCCGGTTGTGGAGCATTCCCTGCCGGATCATCGCGTAGAGAATACGTCGTTGGACCGGCTTGAGTCCGTCCCGGGCGTCCGGGAGCGCCCGGCTGATAATCACCGACATGGAGTAGTCGATATACGCCTTCTCCATAATCTCGGTGATGTTGGTCGGGGTCAGCTTTTCTTTATCGGTATACATGGGATTGAAAGAGGGGGAGACTGCTAGTGTTTACAGGAGGGAACGAAGGGAACAGAGGCGTGTTCAGGAACGGTTGGCACCTGCCAGCAATAAACGGTGAACTCCGCGGGTGAGGACGCTTTCGTGAAAGTTTACGATGAGTCCGAGCGGGATATTCAACAATTTCATGTAGCTGAGCAGTTTTGCTTTGTGGATGGGAATCACTCGTTCAACTGCCTTCAATTCGAGGAGGAGGCAATTGTTGACAAGAACATCGTAGCGCAAGGGTTCTTCAAAGGTCAGATCTTTGTAAGTGATACGAACCATTTGTTGTTGGGAGATTTCAAAGCCACGCTGCGCCAGTTCATGCACAAGGTATTACTCGTAAATGGATTCGACGAGACCAGGACCTTTGTCTCGGTGAACTTCGATGGCTCCAGCAATTATCTCGCTGGTGATAGCGTCTGCCCTTGGGAATAAGGGGTGCATCGTTTCGCAGTTCTCCGTTTCCTTTGTTTCCTCCTGTAGAAAAATCGCGTGTTCGTTTAGATGTCCAAATTGGAAGCGTTGAGGGCGTTGTCTTCGATGAAGCGGCGGCGTGAGGCGACGTCGTCACCCATCAGCATGGAGAACACCTGCTCAGCCTTTGCCGCGTCTTCGATGTCCACTTTGAGGAGGCGGCGTTTATCCGGATCCATCGTGGTCTCGTAAAGCTGTTTGGGATTCATTTCTCCCAGACCTTTATAGCGCTGGATCTGAAGGCCCTTGCGACCGGCCTCCCGGATGCGGGGCAGCAGATCGAGGATGGAAAACAGGTCCATGCGATTTTCCTTATCCTTATCGCCATAGTGTTCGACGAGGTGATAGCGGGCATCCTCGGTCGGCGTCCAATTGGTCACCTGTAACCCGAGCTTGCCCAGTTCATTGACGAGCTTGGTCAGTGCTCCGGCTTCGAAGATCTCCTGAATGCTGATCCGCTGGTTTACGGTGCGTTCGTTGTATTCGACCTGACGGATCACGGTTTCCGAGAAGGCATCTTCAAAGCCTTCCTCGCTGATATAGCTGGTCCGCTCATCCTCGTTCTTGAGAAAACGGAAAGTCTCGTCGTTCCCCGTCCGAATGCGCACGAGGTATTTCGGAAGAACTCCGTTCTCGTCGGCTTGGTCCAAGTAATGTTCGATGCGGCACCCATAGCGGGTGACGCCATTGCTAAGGACTTCGAGACGGGCGAGTGCCTCCACGATGCGGTCGACCTTGGCGGCCGGAAATTTCAGGTCGTCGCGCAGGCGGACCAGCGTCACGTCTTCGGAGCCGAGCTCAAGGAGGATCCGGTTGAGCTCTTCGTCGTTGTCGACGTATTGTTCGCGGCGCCGGCGCTTGATTTTGTAAAGCGGTGGTTGGGCGATGTAAACATAGCCGGCCTCGATCAGCCCCTTCATCTGACGGTAGAGGAACGTGAGGAGGAGGGTCGCAATGTGGGCACCGTCCACGTCGGCGTCACACATGATGATGACCTTGTGGTAGCGCGCCTTTTCCGGGTTGAAAGCTCCGTCGCCCTCGTGATCCCCGATGCCGGTGCCCATCGCGGTAATGATGGTTCGGATTTCATTGTTGTTCAATACCTTATCGATCCGAGCCTTCTCCACATTGATGACCTTTCCGCGGAGGGGAAGGATTGCTTGGAAGCGACGATCGCGGCCTTGTTTGGCGGAACCACCGGCGGAATCTCCTTCAACGATGAACAACTCTGAAATCGCGGGATCTTTTTCCGAACAATCCGCGAGCTTTCCGGGAAGGCCGCCGGCGCTCATCGCGCTCTTGCGCACGGTGTCCCGCGCTTTACGGGCAGCGTCCCGTGCGCGGGCGGCATTAAGCGTCTTCTCGATGATTTTCTTCGCGAGGGAAGGATCGGCCTCGAACTCGTATTTCAGCTTTTCCCCGACGATCTTCTGCACGATCCCGTCGACTTCGCTGTTGGAAAGTTTCGTCTTGGTCTGTCCCTCGAAACGCGGATCCGGGACCTTGACGCTGATCACGGCGGTGAGGCCTTCGCGCACGTCGTCGCCGGTCAGTTGAGGATCCTTGTCCTTCACCAAGCCATTGGCCTTGGCGTAGTTGTTGATCACCCGGGTCAGTGCGGTGCGAAAGCCACTCAGGTGCGTGCCGCCCTCGATATTGTGAATCGAGTTGGCGTAGGCGTAAATCTGGTCGTTGAAGCCGTCGTTGTGCTGCAATGCGATATCGATCACGATCATCGCATTGTCCTTTTCACTCCCAATCGCTTCGGCTTCCCCGCTGAACTTGATCGGTTTCGGGTAGATGGTTGTTTTACCGCGATTGAGGAAGGCCACATATTCGGCGATTCCGTCTTTGAAGAAAAAGGTTTCTTTGCGGTTGGAGCGCTCGTCGGAGAGCGAAATTTCGATCCCTGGATTGAGGAATGCCAATTCGCGCAGGCGCTTGGCCAAGAGGTCGTATTTGTATTCGCGGGTGGCGAGAAAGATTTCCGGATCGGGCGACCAGGAGATCTTGGTGCCATTGCGCTTGGTCTGTCCAATGACCTTGAGCTTTTCGGTCGTTTTTCCGCGACTGAAGGCCATGTGGTGGACGTGGCCGTCGCGACTCACTTCCACTTCAAACCATTCTGCCAGCGCATTCACACATTTTGCCCCGACCCCGTGCAGACCGCCGGATACTTGGTAAGCGCCTTTTCCAAATTTCCCACCCGCGTGCAGGTTGGTCATGACCAACTCGAGGGCCGGCATGTTATATTTGGGATGGGTATCGACGGGAATACCGCGTCCGTTATCTTCCACCGAGGCCGAACCATCGCTGTGGATGCTGACGGAGATCTTGGTGCAAAAGCCCGCGAGGGCTTCATCGATCGAGTTGTCGAGAATCTCGAAAACGCAGTGGTGCAATCCCCGTTCACCGGTGTCACCGATGTACATGTCGGGGCGTTTGCGCACCCCTTCGAGGCCCTCCAGTTTCTGGATTTGCGAAGAGTCGTAAGAGCTTGGGTCTTGGCCTTGATTACTCATTGAAAATGAACGGTTAATGATCCGAAATAAAGCCGCCGATCTTGGCGGAAAAGGGGAGGTGTGGCGACAACTATTTCGCCTTTTTTGGCTCCAGTAGCGGAACTCAGGGGCAGAAGCGCCCTTTGCGGTGCTCCATGCACCGCGGAAACGGTTTATCGCGCTCGCGGATCGAGTGGGAGGGTCCAGAAAACTCGAGCCGGCACCGGATTTTCGTCGAAGAGCATGGGCGTAAAATGCCACACTTCCAGCGCCTCGAGGGCGGGCTCCCGAAAGCGACGGTGGGAGGAATCAAGGACCATGATGTCAGTCGGTCGACCATCTGTGCCGACGGTCATCTGGACGCGGACAAAACCCTCTGGATTGGGGAACAGCCGGCGGTGTGGGTATTGCGGACGGGCGCTGAATCGAAGGGCAGGTGCGCTAACCGCGATTTGCCTGAATTCTTCCACGACAAGGGTGTCCGTGGCGGCTTCGTAGCGCAGGCTGAGCTCAAGCGGGCTGTCGGCATTTCTTGTAGGAATTAACCAGCCTGCGGCCAGCTTGAGGAATGCCTGGCTCAATGACGCAGGTGTAGTCTCACCCACGTAAGCGCCTGTCACACGGTTGGAAGCATGGGGAAAAATCCAGGCGCGAAATTCCAGATCTTCAGCCGGGCCTTCAAAGCCATCCGGAAGTGGGTTGGCCCCGGGGTGGACGGGCTCCGCCGGGATTTCCTCAAAGTCTTGGTTTTGGCTCGGAGTGTGATCCCAAAAAAGGTCAATTGCGCCTGCGATGGGTTGTCCGTTTTCCATCGCAGGGAGAAAAGGGGGTTCGGAGAGATCGATGTCATTGCGGAACAAGCTTTTCAGTGCGGCATTGAGCGACTTGTTCTGGGTTTGCACCTGCTGGATCGTACCATCGGCGTTCACCATGATCCGCATGCGCAACCAGCCGCGAACGATCGGTCGGGCGAGGGTGTCGAGTCGATTGCGGGCGGCTGGATCGAGATGAAAACGGGGCATCGGTGTGGGAGCACCTTTAACCGGGGTGAAGTAGGAGCGAAACAGCACGCGTTCGAACCCGGCGGTCGCGGTATCCTGGGTTTGTGCGGGACGAAAGACGGAAGCGCGCAAAGCGTGCTCGATCGGTGCCACCAGATCCTCCGGAAGCGTGGAGGTATCGATTTCAATGAGTGAACCATCCGCTGCACAGTAGACCGCGGCTGAGTAGGCGCGGCGGGCTTCGGCCGGCATATAGCTGGCGGGGTAGACGGGCGGGGTCAGCAACGCCAGCTGAGGCGGATGACAAGCCAGCGGAATTGCTGATCCGAATCCAGGTGCGGCCAGCACGGTAAAGCAGAGAGCAGCAAGGATGCGGAAAAGAGACATAAGCAATCGAGGGAAGCATCCATCCAAGTCTGCTCAGGGGCATCCGTCGAGCGCAACTTGTTCACGTGGCTGGGGGCGATCGTTATTCTGGGTTGCCAACCCTAGATACCGATTTATGGATAGAAGGCATGAAGCTTTCGCTCAAGGTGGTCTATGCATGTCAAGTGCTCGCGCAGTTGGGTGGTTCCTACGGCAAACAGCAACTGCCTCATATTGATGACCTTGCTCAAGCGGAGGAGGTCCCGTCCAATTACCTGGTCCAAATCCTCAATGAGCTGCGCAACGGGGGGTTGATTGTCAGCAAACGGGGTAAGCAGGGCGGTTATTCGCTCGCCCGGCCACCGCAGGAGATTTTGCTTTTTGATATCGTTCGTGCGGTGGAGGGTGAATTGCTCAACTTCAAGGGCGAAGGGCGGGGCGCAAGTGCGCCTCGCACCGAGCAGATTTGGGGCGAAATCGCCACGGCGCTCGAAGAAAAAACGCGTAGCTATTCAGTCCGGGACCTGATGTCCGGAGGTGAATCCATGTGGTATATCTGAGCGTCCGATTGTCCGAACAGATTGCCAAGCCCACGGCTAAACTGGATGATGGCGTCCATGTCTCATCGTTCCCGACCTGCCCTTGCTGATTTGGCTGCCCTTGTGGTGGCGCTTGATCGGGACGAACGCCGTCCGCTGGAAGAACGGCGGAAACGCGATTACGTGCTTGGAGAACGATTGCAATCGGCTGGCTCGGGACGTTTGCAAGCGGGGCTTCTCTGGATGGAGGGTGTCTGCGCGTCGGATCCGAAGATGCGTCAACAGCGCGAACAAGCCCGGGCGGTCATCACTTGGAGCAATCTTTTTCTCACCGGCTTGGGTGTGTTGGCGGGGCTTTTGGCTGCGTTCGGGGCTCTCTATTACGATGGCTCGGGACGCGTGAATGTTGTGGCGGTACTTGCCGTGCTGGTGGTGCTTCCGTCCGTATTTCTCCTCGGCTTTCTCTTGGCTGCATTACCCGCACGGGTAGTCGCCTGGATCCCCGGAATGACAGCCGTCGGTTCAGTGGCACAAGGGGTTAGTCTGGGGAAGGCGGGACTCTGGGTTTTGCGGCGTTTGCCCCAAGAGTGGCGCGAAGCCGTGTGCTCTCTCGCTGGCCAAAGTGCTGCGCATCAGAAGGTTTATAGCGGGGTCCAAAAATGGATTCTGCTGCGGTGGTCACAGCTCTTCGCCGTGGGGTTTCAAGCAGCGGCTTTGGTCGCCACGATCTGGTTGGTGGTCTTCAGTGATCTCGCCTTCGGCTGGAGTACCACGCTGACTTCGGGGAACGTCGATCAGGATGCGCGCCGCTTACACGCGGTCACGGCCTCCATGGCAATGCCATGGCGTTGGGCAGTTGAGGCATCCAGCCCGTCCGTCGAATTGATCCGCGAGTCTCGTTATTACCGGGCGGTGCCGTCGGCGATTTCTCCGGAGGAGGCGGCTCGGCTTGGCGGATGGTGGCGGTTTTTGGTTTTGGCGATGGCCGTTTACGGGTTGCTGCCGCGGATAGTGACTGTGCTTGTCGCGCAACATCATTTTCGCACTGCCGTGGTGCTGGCATTTACTGCGGCTCCCGGACTGACTGCGGTGCTCGCGCGCTTGGAGCAGGCGCGGGTGGTCGGAAACGCCATTGAGCCCGAAGCTGCTCCGGGAGGTGCCGGTGACCAGGGGCCGGCTTTACGAGAGACTACTCAGTTCGCCGGGAACATCCCGACTTGGATTAACTGGTGTTTGGTTCCGGTGGAGGCTGCCCACTTGAAAAATGAGTTCGGTGCGCGAGTCGTTTTGACCGCGGGCGGGGGAGCAAGCTTGGAAGAAGATGAAGCGGTAATCGAACAGTTGGTTGCGGAAAAACCGGCCGCGGTCGGCATTCTCGTCAAAGCTTGGGAGCCGCCTTTGCTCGAGTTTGTCGATTTTATCCAGTCGTTGCGCCGCCCGTTGGGCTCCCGTTGTGAAATCACCATTGTCCCGGTCGGCGTGAGGACCGATGGCACGCTTGAGCCGGCTACGCGCACTCACTTGGAGGTCTGGCGCCGGCGCATGCTTCAGGTGGGAGATCCATGGCTGCAGGTGGTTGGAATGCCGGAGGAGGTGTCCCGATGAGTGAACCGGTTTTTGCCGTTGTCGGACACCCCAACAAGGGCAAGTCCAGCCTCGTTGCCACCTTGGCGCGTGATGCGACGGTGGCGGTCAGTCCCGAGCCGGGCACTACGCGCCGCGCTCGTCGGTTTCCGATGAGGATCGACGGCCAGGTTCTATACACCTTAACCGATACCCCCGGCTTTCAGCGTGCCCGGGCCGCTCTCGCGTGGATGAAACAACACGAAAGTAATGCGGCTTCCCGGCCGGCAGTTGTCGCGCGGTTTGTGGAGCAGCATGCGGGGGAAGAACGTTTTCATGATGAGTGCGAACTGCTGCGTCCCATCCTGGAAGGCGCTGGTATCATTTACGTGGTGGATGGCGCTTCGCCTTACGGGCCGGAGTATGAGGCGGAAATGGAAATTCTCCGCTGGAGCGGACGGCCCAGCATGGCGATCATCAATCCCATTGGCCAACCGCGTTTTGTGGAGCCGTGGGAAAATGCGCTCGGGCAGTTTTTCCGGGTGGTTCGGGTAATCGATGTCCTCAAGGCCCCGTTCAGCGCCCAGCTGGAGTTGTTGCGGGCCTTCGGTCACTTGGCAGAGGCGTGGCGTGAGCCGCTGGACCGAGCTGCCACCGCCTTGCTGGCACACCGCCGTCGGCAGCGGGAAAACGCTGCCCGCATCATTGCCGAGCTCATTGCCGCGACGCTTGCGTGTTATGAAACGCGGGATTTGGGTCCCGAAGCCGATCCTCAGGCATACGCTGCGGCGTTGGAAAAAACCTATCGCGGCAGCCTGCGTCAGCTGGAAGGTCGGGCCCGCCGCGCGGTGGAAGCACTCTACGGCTACGAAAATCTGGACCGGACGGAAGTGGACATGGAGTTGCTTGAAACCGATCTCTTGTCGGAGGAAAGCTGGCTCGCCTTTGGTTTGCGCCAGAGGGATCTGGTCGCGGTCGGGGCGGCTGGTGGGGCGGTCGCCGGCGGTGCGTTCGATGTCGCCGTTTTGGGTGCCTCGTTTTTTGCCGGAACCGTGATCGGCGGGTTGGCCGGGGGGGCGCTGGGTTATTTTTCCTCGCAAAAGCTGGCCGAAACCAAAGTCCTGCACCAGCCACTGGGAGGCAAACGTCTGCGCTGCGGACCCACGAAGAATGTGCAGTTTCCGTTTGTTCTTCTGGGACGTGCCCGCCTGCACCACGCACTGGTTGCCGCCCGGACACACGCGCAGCGAACTGGATTGGTGGTGGATAATTCCGCTGCTTCAAGCACGATCAGCGACACCGATAAACGTCGGCTGGCGGGGATCTTTGGTCAGCTGCGGCGATACGAATTAGGCAGTGAACGGTATGTCGCGGCGGTCAATGAGCTCTCGAGCCAAATCGCCCATCTGCTCGAAGCGGATGAATCGTTATCCGGCTCGTCTGGCGGTTGAAAGGTTTCCCACAGAAAAACCTCCGGGAACGCAGAAGCGCTCACCGGAGGTTTGGGTAATGTAGAAAGAATCGTTGCGCCTATTCGTTAATCAGCCCGAGCACGCTGCCGGGGATAATCTCTCGTGAAAATCCAGGCCCTTCCCACGCCACCGAAACATGAGCGCCACCCCAGCCTTGCTGGACGATGGATTCGATGTAGTAGGCCTTGCCCGCTTCGAGCCGGACAGTCGCTGACTTTTGTGAGGAGTATTGGTCGTAGTTGCGCAGAAGCGTGTGGCTATCGACTCGGGCAATGACCTTGGCATTGCGTGAGTCCGCGTCGGGACTGAGGCTGAGCACGCCTTCGTCGTCCGATGAAAGCCAGAAGGTATAATTGCCGGTGCGCTCGGGCACGATCCATGCCCAGAGATAGAGCCCGAAGTTGTAGCCTGATCCATCGATATCAAACGAGGGGCGATCGCCAACCCGGTGCGGCGAGTCGGGGAAGTGCGATGCGCTGAAAAGGTCATCAAGGCGCTTGCCGAACACGCCATCGTAGCGGGCAAAGGCAACTTTCCCCATCGATAACTCGGCTTCCTCCTGAGGACCTTCCGTCACCGGTGACTCGTTTGAACCGCCTTCGGAATGGCCGTCTTTCGCCAAGGCTGATGCGGGAATGATCTCACGGGCAAATCCCGGTCCCTGCCACGCGACAGCAAGGTTGGTGCTGCTCCAGCCTTGATTCATCAGTGCTTCGATGTAGTAGCTTTTCCCCTTCTCAAGGCGAATGGCGGTCGAGCGTTGGGAGGAGAATCGATCAAAGTTCCGGGCGGGAGTATGGCTGTCGACCGAAGCAATTTGCCGCGCGCTGTCGGGATGCTCATCAGCGCTCAACCGAAGTGCGCCGTTGTCGTCGGACGCGATCCAGAACGTGTAGTCTCCGGTTTGAGGAGCCACGATCCAGCCGCTGACTCGTATGCCAAAGTTCTCGCGCGTGGTGTCGGGTAACTCGAAGGTGCTGAGCCGCGTCACCTGATCGGGAGCATGAGGAAATCGCGCATGACGGGTCAATTGGCCCAGCTGCGGTCCGGCGACATTGTAAAACCACTCAGCTTTCAGCGTCCCACCTGTCCCGTCCGAAGGGTTGGAGGGGGCCGGCGTGGGTGCGGGCTCAGGTTCCGGTTCCGGTTGACTCGGTTGTGACGGAGCTGAACCGGTTCGCACCAGTTCCACATGATCAAGATTGAAGTCTTTGCCAAAAATATCGAGGCGAAGCCGGTGAACACCTTCGTGAGGAATGAGAATCTGTCCCACTCGATAGCGTTGAAAATGGGTATTGTTGCCGACATCGGGCAGCACAATGCCCCCCAGCGGTTCATCATTCAGGCGGAAGGTGACGCCGGAGTCCTCGTTGCGAGAGGCGGCGCGCAGGAAGAGGTCATAGGTTCCTGCATCGGCTTGCACACTCAGCTCAAACCATTCCCCCGGTTGGGTCCAACCGATGTAGTAGGTTCCATTGTGGCGACCAATATCCACCCCGGCACTCCGTAGTTGGCCGCCGTTGTTCCGGCTGTCGTAGTCTTGGAATCGGTCGTGATCAAAATAGGTCAGCTCCACCCTGCTCGCACTGCCCGCCACTTTTTGGGGAGCGTTGAGCCAGGTTTTGGCACGCTGACTGTTCGGGCGTGCGACCAGATAGGCCGTGCTTTCATCACGCGCACCTCCCGCGGTAATAATTTTCAGGGTGACGCGGTAGGTCTTGGGGGAGGGTGGCGTCCAGGCGAGAACTGCCGTGGTGCCGACTGTTTTGCCTTCAACCGACCAGCTGTAGCTGGCAATACGGTCACCCGGAGGCGACCATGCGTGATCGGCAAAAAGCGTGACGGGAGAACCGGCATAAACTTCTTCGCTGTTCCAGGAGAATGTGGCCACGGCGGACGATTGGGTGGTTTGTCGGTGGTTCCAAGTGTCGTCCTGAAGACCGATTCGGGAGAAGGGAATGGTGATGCCGCCTGTCTTCAGCGAAATGTCTGCCCGCTTGGAGATGTTCGCCAGATTTGTTCCCGAAGCGACTGAGGATCCGTGCCGCGTCCCGTCAAATTGAGCGTAGTGCTGAAAGACTCCCCCCTTGTGCGCCGTCCAGTCGGAGGAGTGAGTCCAGCGTGAGACTCTGTCGCCGGCGTTGTGGGTGAATTCATTTCCGTCAGGGTAGACGTAGGCCATCGCCGCCTCGTGGCTGGCGGGTACTTTCGCGAGACCGGGGAACGCGGTTTTCCAAGGATCCGCATGCCGGTCGACAAACGAAATGCGTTCGAACATGTTCCACCAGCTTCCGGCGGTGGTCACGATCCATTTGGCACCGCGATTGTCATTCAGATGACCACCGAGAGAGTCGAGAATCAGGTTACCCTCGAGGATGTTGTGACGGCCTCCGCCGAGGTTTGTCGCGTAGGCGTGGATGCCGGCGATGACATTGCGCTGCACCGTAAATCCGCTGGCAAAATCATCCAGATAAACGCCGTGCACCCAGTCATTTGCGGTGCGTCGGGTGCGGATGTCGTGGATGTAGTTTTCGACAATGTCATTGCCCCAAGCGAGAAATTCGCGGCCCGAATAAATGGCGGCCGAGTCGTCGCTGAAGTTGCAGACATCGGCGATCTCATTGCGAAAAATCCGATTGAGCGCGCCGTTGATCTGGATGCCCTGATGTGGCGCATGAGCGATGAGATTGTGGGCGACTACATTCCCGGTGCCATTGATGAAAACCCCCGAGCTGATGCCAAAATAGATTTGGCCGTAGTCATGAATGTAGTTGTTTACCAGAAGGTTGGAGGACGGGAAAAGATTGTCGCGCGAACCGCCGCCGATCTCGATTGCAGTGCCGCCGATGTCACTGAAATGGCAGGCTTCGACTCGGTGGCGTTGCCCGTAAAGTGTGAGAGCCCGGTTCCCCGCACCGCGGAACTGGCACTTCCAGAATGCGATGGCGGTGGAGTCGCTGACTTCGAGCAGGTCATCCCGGGAACCTTCAAAAATGATGTTTTCAAAGCGCATGTTGCGGCTTTGGGCAATGTGGAGAATGGGGGCGCTAAGTTCTGAAAAAGTGGCGGCGTTGAGCGCGTTCTGATTCTGCGGCCAGAAGTAGAGTTTACGACTCGGGCGGTGAAGGTACCATTCGCCGGGGGTATCGAGCTCCTCTGGGAGGTTATAAACGCGGTAGGCCCCATGATTGGAAACACCGGATGTGGGGCTTGCCCCGAGGGTGAGGCGACCGGTGCTGCCGTCCACCGCCCGGACTGGCAGGTGCGAATCGATCCAGTTGGTGCCAAAATATCCGTGAACCCAGACATCTTCCATGCTGTTCCACCGGCTGGCAACAGCCGCCGGCAGCTCCACGCTCTGACCGCTCCCTTGGGCGTACTTTTGAAAACCTTCTTCGATGCCGCGTGCGTCGCCCTTGTTCTGGTTTTGCCCCGGATTCGGATAGCCGGCAATCGGCTGACGTTGCCCGTCAATGAAAAGTTCCCCGAACATGGGTTTACGATCGTTATAGGCGCGCCGTCGGAGGGATCCGAAATCCGAAATGCCTGCCGCGCTCAAATCGACTACGCGGACGGCTCCCCGGGCTGAAGACGGCATGCGTCGCACCACAGGATCCCCGGAATCGGGTGACTGCCAAAGCCCGCGGAGCGAACGGGCACCGCTGAGGACAGCCTGCCTGCCAGCCTGCTCACTGCGAACGGTCAGCGTTCGGTCATCGCTCCGAACCAAGGCCTGCGCCACAATGGTTCGCTCAAGAGCATAATGGCCTTCGAGCAGGATGATTTCGGATTCGGAGGGAGTCGCACGGGCCTTTTCCAAGGCGGCGGGTAGGGTCATCGGCTGCTGGCGTGTCCCGTTGGCTTGGGTGGAGCCCTTGGGGCCTGCATAGATCGCCCCCTGCATGAATTGCACCGGGCAAATTAGAGAGATAACGATTACAAGGAGAGTGAGTATGTTGGGTATCATGGCCATCGGAGAAGGAAGTTTGCACGGATGATGGCAATCCGGTTTTTCCCCCGTGTCGTCTCGTAAATAACGCGAGAAAAATGAGACAAATGCGCCTTTATTAAAATCCGTTGGCTCTCTTCAAGGAAGCGATCAGCCGCAGAAATCGGCATTAACAAACGGAATGGGGCCAACGACAGTTACATGAGCCAAATCCATCGCTTGGGTGCCGTGGGTTCCTCACACGCAGCGAACTGACTGGAAAACCCCTGGAATAACGTCTAGAAAATAAGGCTTAAAAGAAAGGTTACCGAGGGTAATTCTTTATGTATTGGATTGGGCGGAACACCTGTTTTGTGGATTGATGGAATTACGGTTTTTTTTGGATACGTGTTTCAAGCTGCTTCAGAAGCAGGCACCTTTCTGCGTGGCGACATGGCGGACATCTTTTGTTGTCGACTGGGCGGAGCTTCATGGAATGGGGAGCGTTTTTGATTTCCGGCACTGCGCTCTGGCGGCTGGTGAAGATTGACAGCACCCACTTGCACCCGAATCGTCTCATCCCGGCATTATTCGGAAGAATCGCCTTTGATACTCATGAACGAACGCAAAAACGCTTATTCCCGCGATGAACTGCTGGCCTGTGGTCACGGCACTCTATTCACTCCGGCTCACGCCCGGTTGCCGTTACCGGACATGCTCATGTTCGATCGCATCTCGCTCATCTCGGATAGCGGCGGCGCGTATGGAAAGGGCGAGGTGGTCGCCGAGCTCGATGTGGATCCCGATCTCTGGTTCTTTAAGTGCCACTTCGAGGGCGATCCTGTCATGCCCGGCTGTCTCGGATTGGACGCACTGTGGCAGCTCGGTGGTTTTTTCGTTACCTGGTGCGGCCATGTGGGAAAAGGGCGCGCCCTCGGTGTGGCTGATGTTAAGTTCACCGGCCAGGTTTTACCGAAGAATAAACGGGTTACTTACCGACTCGACATCAAACGCCTGCTGCAGAACCGATTGAAAATGGTCATTGCAGACGGAAGCGTGGCTGTTGACGGGAAACAGATTTACACGGCTTCCGCTTTACGGGTTGGCCTCTTTGAAGACACTTCCGGGTTGAATGCGTGAAACGATTTTTGAAAATCGCGCCAGTCAGCAGAACCATCCGTACTTGCCCTTCATCGGGAGTCGCGCCTGACTGGCATTTGACTCAAGGTTATCAATCCAGCCCACCAACTTTATTTTAGATTATGTCACGACGCGTCGTCATCACCGGCTTAGGAATCATTTCCCCGATCGGCAACGACCTTGCCACTGTGACCGCCTCGCTGCGGGCCAGTACTTCCGGAATTGAATTCAGCCCCAGCTATGAAAAAGCAGGATTGCGCAGCCGCGTGGCTGGCACGGTGAAAGATCGGGAGTCCTTGTTGGCTTCGATTGACCGCAAGCTGACCCGCTTCATGGGCGACGCAGCGGCATGGGCTTACCTTTCGATGCGTCAGGCCATCACTGATGCCGGATTGGGTAACGAGCTGGTGAGCCATCCCCGCACAGGCTTGATTGCAGGTAGTGGCGGGGGATCTCCATTTAATCAGGTGGAGGGTAACGACCTGCTGCGCGAGCGAGGAGTGCGGCGCATTGGTGCCTTTCGCGTTCCGCGGATCATGTCGAGCACGGTTTCCGCCAACCTCGCAACTGCCTTCAGCATCCTTGGGCTCAACTACAGTATTACCAGCGCCTGTGCCACGAGTGCCCACGCGATCGGTGCAGCTTATGAGCAAATCGCCTGGGGCAAGCAGGACATTATCTTTGCAGGAGGCGGCGAAGAGGAAACGGTTGAACTCACCTCTTTCTTTGATGCGATGGGCGCGCTCAGTTCGGATCACAACGATACACCGTCCACCGCGAGCCGGCCTTACGATGTAACCCGCGATGGGTTTGTGGCTGCCGGAGGGGGAGCGATGGTGGTTCTCGAAGAATACGAACACGCAAAAAAGCGCGGGGCCCGGATTTACGGTGAAGTGATCGGTTACGGGGCGACCAGCGATGGTGGTGACATGGTTGCACCCAACGGTGAAGGAGCGGTCCGCTGCATGCGCCAAGCGCTCGAAACGGTCAAATTGCCGATCGACTACATCAATACGCACGGCACGAGCACCCCGGTCGGCGATGTGATCGAGCTGGGTGCCATTCGGGAAACATTTGGCAATGACGTTCCTCCCCTCAGCTCGACCAAGGCCTTGACTGGGCACAGCCTCGGAGCGGTAGGGGCACAGGAAGCCATTTATTGCCTGTTAATGATGCAGCACAACTTCCTCACGCCCAGTGCACACCTCGAGCAGTTGGATCCGAAGGCGGAAGGCTTTCCGATTCTGCGGGAATTACGGGAAGGCCCTGTAACTACCACGGTGACAAACAGCTTTGGGTTTGGCGGTACCAACGCTACGGTGGTGTTTACCAAAGTCTAGGTCCCGTCCGTGGATAACTACGCCATTCCGTTGTTTGCGATCGTTGATCGGCACAAGGTGGATCTGGCCAGTCCCCGCCTCCCGGAATTGGCGGAACAGCTTGGAGCTTTCCTGGACAGTGTGCACGGCGTCCATGCGCTGGATTGGCGGGTCGAAATCTTGGCGGATCAGCCCTATTTGGTCATGAACGGAGTGGAGCTGGCCGCGCTCCCGCGGCTGTTTGCCTTGGCAGATGTCCAGCGGACGCAGCTTTTCACTTATCGACGCGAATCAGCTGAAGAAGCCGTCCTTACGCCCATCGCAGTAAAACCTGATTGAACTCGGGGCACCGGATGTCTGATTGCGCTATGAATCCCTCGGCGAAGACCGCTGCGTCGGGCACCGACGATGAAGGATCATGCCGGTGAATCCCCAGGAAACGGCTCGACCCCAGCTGGCGATTTTTGGCGGCACTTTCGATCCGCCCCACTGGGGGCACATGCTGCTGGCGCGGGATGTGGTCGAACAGGCGGGTATTGATCGTCTTCTTTTTGTGCCAGCCGGACAAAATCCGCATAAAGTGGATCCACCGGTGGCGAGCGGAGAGGACCGGCTCGCGATGTTGCAGGCGGCGGTGGCCGATGAGCCTGCTTTCGAAGTGGTCGATCTCGAGGTGCGTTGTCCGGGACCCAGTTATGCGATTAAAACAGTGGCTGCGTTGCAAAAACAGTTTCCGGATGCACAGCTGGTGTGGGTCTTGGGTGCGGATCAATTGCCGGCTTTACCACGATGGCACGCATTTGATCAGCTGGTTCGGGCGGTGGAGTTTCTCGTCCTCGCTCGCCCGAATCATGTGCTTGCGGTTCCGGATGTAGCAAAGTTGCGCTGGCGCAAGGCGACCGCCCGATTGATCGAGATCAGCGCGACGGAGATTCGTGCCCGCGTGGCGGCAGGGAAGCCGGTTGACTTTTTTGTCCCCCCGCGTGTGCTGGCTTACATTCAACAACGTAAACTTTACCTCCGATAGTTATTTCGACGACTCTTCGCATGCCCGCACTTTCTTCCACCCAGACGGAAATTCTCAATCACGTGCGCCATTGTTGCCAGGCGCTTCACGACAAAAAGGCGGAAGACATCACAGTGCTGTTCCTCGGCTCAAAATCGTCGATTGCCGACTTTTTTATCGTCGCTACCGGAACCTCTGATCCTCACCTCCGCGCACTTTCCGGTGCGGTCGAAGATGCCTTGAAAGAAGTGTCTGTCGATGTGCTGGGGCGAGACCGTTCCCCTGGCTCCGGCTGGATGGTGGTCGATGCTTACGACATGATTGTCCACCTCTTCACTGATGAAATGCGCCGGCACTACAATCTTGAAGGACTGTGGAAAGACGCCGAGCGCATTCAGATCGAGCTCTCCTGAGCGATCGTTGTCCTGCCGCGCAGAGGGCGCGGAATTCAGAATTCGGTCCCAAGCGAGATGGAAAATCCTTGGGTGGTCCGAGCCGCAGGATTGGTCACTCGCTCGTCAAAATAATATTCGTAGCGTAGATTAACGCTCAACTGCGAATTCAGGCGGCTCTCCAGTTGCGTCCGGATTCTTAGCAGGTACGCATTGTCGTCCTGCTGTGTCGGCACATAGGAGAGGTTGCTTTCTTCCGAAATCGCGATCCGTTCCGTCAACTGATAGCGCAGATCCTGAACGACGGTGGCAACAAAACCGAAACGTCCCGGGATCGAGTTGATCTCCCGGTAGGCGGTCCCGACACTGCCGACGACAGAGCTTTTCCAGCGGGTCGTTTCCAGCCATCGATAGCCCACACCAGCGGTTTGTTCCGCTTCGTGGTAGATCCGGGTAACGAGGTCGCGATTGTAGCGGGTACTGGATTCAACGAAGAGGTTTTTATCTTTCTCGATGTCGCGCCGGATCCGGCTGCGGGCCTGGAGTCGATCTATTGTGCGGGTTTCATTGCCTGCCTCATCGGTGCTCCCGGCGCGTTCGTAGGAAGCGTTGATTAAATAGCTGGTGCGGCCCAAGGTGCGCTCCGTGCGGAATCGCGTGGTAACGGTCCGGCTTTCCGCTTGGGCAAAGCTCAGATCCAATCCCAGTTCCAGTCGGTTTTTCCAAGCCATCAACGGGTAGACCGCGGCCAGCCAGCGGAAAACGGCATTGTCCTCCCAGAAGTCGTTCCATTCCGGGAAACGCGGTTGTTTAATCCCGACATCAACCCGCTCGGCCACGGGTGTCGTCGGCTCTGTCGTCACCTCAGGAGGGTCCGGCAGGGAAGCGACGGGATCCGGCTCTGTCATTGGGGTTACGAGGTGAACCGTGGCGGTACCCTCCGGCACACGGATTTCGCCCAGCATCGAAGAAAGGAAGATGAGCTTGCCATCTTCGCTACCCATGTAGGTCCCCGTCAGTTGATCTCCATTCTCAAAACGGAGTACATCGGCTTTGAGAACTGCTGCCAGTCCTATGAAGATTGCCGTTAGTGAAATGCTGAAAATCCGCCTCATTGATACCCCGGAAACCGTTTTCAGGAGTTCTCGCCCGAATGATGGCGAGTCGAGGGAAAGAACGAAGCGAGTGCAAGCGCCAGTGGAAAAGCTGTGTAAAATATTCGAAAAAGAGCGCGTCCCACCATACCCGCTACTGCCTCCGGGGGGGACTCAGCCTTGTTCCGCGGCCGGTCGGAAGGCGAGGACGACATTGCTTCCACCAAATCCGCTGCTGTGCGAGAGCACCGCCCGATGAGCAAACTCCTGCGAGACGCGGGGCAAATGAATTCCCTCGCTCGCGGGATCAGGATTCCGGAGGTGATGATTTCCGGCGATAAACCGATCGCGAATCATCAGGGCGCACAAGGCGGCTTCAAAGGCACCCGACATGGATAAGCCATGGCCGGTAAGGTGTTTGGTCCCGCTTACCATCAAGTTGTCCAGCTGTTCGTGAAACACGCTGCGAATGGCCGCGAGTTCCGCCCGGTCGCCAGCCAGGGTCCCTGTGGCATGAGCGTTAATATAGCCGACGTCGGAAGCGTTTAAGTGCGTCTCCCGTAATGTCTGTCGGATGGCCCGCGCCAGCCCGCCACCGGAAGGATCGGGGTTGGCAATCGTTCCGCCGTCCGCCGAGTGTCCCCAGCCGAGTAGTTCGGCATAAGGGCGTGCGCCGCGTTTTCGTGCGGAAGAGGCCCGTTCCAGGCACAGAGCGACAGCGCCGCCAGTGGCGACAAAGCCATCCCGATCTTGATCAAAAGGGGAAACTCGCCGGGGATCTTTCTGTACCGATAAGGCGCGCATTCCGGCAAATGGAACCAGACTTTCGGCCGAAAAATCCTCGGCGCCAATTACAACTGCCGCATCCAGCCTTCCCCTCCGAAGGTCGTCAAATGCATAGCCGATGGCATGGGCGGAGGCCGCGCAGGCGCTGACAAAGCCCACATTGGCCCCACGGACTCCGAAATGGGCACCCAAGGTAAAATTGAGGGTTCCCGGAATGCTGCTGATGACCGCCGAAGGATGCGCCGCCCAAGTGGGCGAGGCGTGCATTTGTGCCAAATGATGATAGGCCATTTGCGGCGACCCAACCGAACCAGCAAAGAGACCGGTCTCGGGGGCCGCGATATCTTCTCGGCTCCATTCCGCGTCCGCAAATGCCTGCTCGAGTGCGCAGAAGCCATAAAGCCCCTGAGGCGACAAACTGCGGAGCAGCTTCTGGGGAACCTCAAATGTGTCGGGCCATTGCCAGTTGCTCCACCGGCTGGAGCGCGTGTCAAACCCGGCGAGAGCACCAGCCAAATGCACCGGGACCTGCCGCTCTTCGCTGAAACGCCAAGGCACGATACCGCTCATCCCCGAGCGTAGACGCTTTGTCACTTCCGTGACGTTATGCCCGAGGCTCGAAACGAAACCGAGACCGGTAATCCAAATCGGAGACTCCATGCCGCTCAAGAAGATGAGTCCGCGCGGCCCATCGGTTCAACGAGCTGCACATGATGTGCGAGGGCCTGCCGCAGATCCGTCACCGTCTGAATCTCCTGCAGCGTGGCATTGTCCAACCGGACGGCGAATAGGTCTTCCATAATGAATGCGGCTTCCGCAAGTGCGATGGAGTCCATCCCCAGGTCTTTTTGAAGGTGCCAGTCGCCGCGGACGCGACTCTCACCGGCCGGAAGTTGCCCAAGATCGCACAGAATAGCGTCCGTCAGTCGCTCAAAATAGTCAGCATTGCGCGATTGATGATAGGCGCGATACGCGTCAGCGACAGTTTGGCCGTAAGCCGCAAGGCGGGGAATTGCAGCCTCGGGACTGGGGAGGTCCATCATCGTCTCCGTTAAGTTGCCGGGAAGCGGTCGAGTCAAGGTGATAGGCCGTGAAATGGTAAAAGGAGGTTAAGAAACTCGCTTGCTTACAAAGCTGAAAGGCTGAAGCTCGACGTATATGATTTTTCTGCGTCCAAAGGCCGCACAATGGCAATTTGAACGGGAGGATGGGTAATGCTTCCAGCCGTTATTGCATCGGCGCAAGACGTGCTTCGGGAATCCACCGGATGGCTGGCCCAAGTGCTTCCCAATCAGGTATTGGGAAGGGACACGCTTTTTCCGCTTCAATCCAAACCGGTTCAGGTTGAAGCGGATTTTCAATGGACGGAAGGGGCCGCGTTGGAGTGGCGGGCAGTTGCCGTTGATGCCCCGCCGGGAAGCATCCGCGCGATCACGGCCGAGGTTTACCGGCATCTGTTGGCATCTCTTGGAAAGCGTCAGCTTTACCGGGTGTGGAATTTTGTCCCACGGATCAACGACGACGAATCCGGTCTGGAAGCCTACCAGCAGTTTTCCTTTGCCCGCAGTATCGCCTTTGAAGAAGCCTACGCGGCTGAAAGCGAGGCGCGGATGCCGGCAGCCTCTGCAGTGGGAACTCCCGGGAACCAGCTGGTGGTCTTGGCCTTTACGGGTTTGACCACCCCCCGTTATTTCGAAAACCCGGCGCAGGTCCCGGCTTATCGTTATCCCGAGCAGTATGGGCCGAGGGCACCGAGCTTTGCCCGCGCCACGGCTGTGACCGACGGTCTCACCGATTGGGTTTTCATTTCAGGAACAGCCGCCATCCGCGGGGCTGCCAGCTTGCATCCCGGCGACTGTTTCCAGCAGGCGGTGCTGACGGTGGACAATCTTCGGCTGATTGCCGCGGAGAGTGGACTTTCGCTCAATGCGGTTCATCCCGGTCTCCGCCGATTCTTTCGGGTTTATCTGCGCCATGCAGCGGATTATTCCGCGATACGCTCCTATCTGGAAGACGTGCTCCTCCGGGAGGGCGATGAAGTGGAATTTCTCCAGGCCGAGATTTGCCGCGCCGATCTGACGGTGGAAATCGAGGCAACGCTCAACTTTCCGGCTACAAGTCGTTGAGAATCTGGGTTAGGGCTGTGCGATCCACTTTGCCTCGTGCATTGAAAGGAATGGCCGGACAAGTGCGCCAGATGTCCGGTTGTTGCCAGCGGGGCAGGTGTTCTTTCGCCCAAGTGCGGAGTACTGGAACAGGATGGGGCGTCGCGACCACTGCCGCCAATCGCGGTTCACTGCGTCCACCGAGGTGAGTGATCACCACCGCATCATCGACCCCTGGCAGATTACGTATTGCTTTTGCAATGCCTTGGAGGGAAATGCGGCGGCCTGCGATTTTCACCACATCATCGTGCCGGCCTTCCAGCACCAGCTCACCGGTTGCACTGAGAAAGCCTGTGTCGCCGGGAAATCCATTGGCCGACCCACCCATCCCCGGAGGATGGCGTCCGACCGCAGCGCTGGTTACTTGGAGGACACCATCTTCATCAAAGGTCACATTCACGCCCGGCAAGGGTCGGCCTACGCTGCGGCCGGTGCTTGTCGCGCTGCCTTCGGAATCAAAGGCAATGCCTCCGGTTTCGCTAGCCCCGTAGAAATTGTGCACCAAACGTCCATGCGTTTGGGCAAATGCCTGAGCCACTTCCGGTACGAGCGTTCCTCCCGCCGAAATAACCAGGCGCACCGAGTCGGGAAGGCATGCCTCCTCTGGGAGCGCCGCCAGAGCCCGCACCAGCGGCGGAACCAGCGGAAGCACCGTGATCGCATGTCGACCGCAAAGGCCTTGCAGCTCCCGAGGCCAGAGGCTCTCGGGACAAACCAAGGTAGCCCCCTGCAGAATCAGGGGAAGAACGAGGTTTCCAAGTCCATAGGAGTGACCGAATGGAACGGCGGCCAAATGGCGATCGGAGGCAAGCAGACGCATGCCCGCAATGATCTGGCTGCCGTCCGCTTCCATTTCCGCTTCGCCGAAATAGTGGGACCGTGGAGCCCCGGTGGTGGCAGAGGTCAGCTTGATCACGTGTGCTCCCAAAGGAGCCGATCGGACTTGATCAAGCTGACGTCTGCCACCAGGGCTGATCAAAAAGGCTGCGCCGAGTTCTTCGGCGAGGGAGCCGGCGGCAGAATCCGGAACGTGCGGGTCGATCGGCAGGCAGACCCGGCCGGAGGCGATCAGTGCCAAGTAATGGGCAACCCACGCGGTGCCGTTGGGCAAATGAAGCGCCACAATTTCACTGGGAACTACCGGCGCTGGGAATGATTCAGCAAGACCTTTGGCGGCGGACGCGAGTTGCCCAAAAGTGGTTTCCGTTCCGTCCCGATCGATCACTGCCACCTTGTCAGGGTGTGCTTGCCAAGTGAGTTCCCAGCGCCTCGCGAGTCCGCGGACTGGCTGTTTCATGCTGCCTTGTTCCAGAGATAAAAACGTGCCTGAAGCAGAACGGCTTCGGGTTCGCTTGTGCGCGTGATCACCCCGTCGCAGATATTGAGTCCGGCGGCATTTTCTCCTGCCCGTTCCACGCGAATCGTCAGTTGCTCGTCGGCCGGAAGTGTTCCCACCGCAAAACGCACTTTGTCCGCTTTGACCAGGTATCCTTGCCGCGGCCCATCAATCCGTCCATGCACCGGAAGGCACGCTGCTGCCTGCGCAAGCATCTCTAATCCCCACAAGCTCGGCCAAAATCGCATGACTGCTCCGAGTGGTGTCTCCGCCAGAAGGGTGGTGGCGTGCGCATGGTGGGCATCTTCCACGGTGCACTCTTGGAGCAGGAGGATTCCAGGACCATGCGGCAGGTAACGAGCCCAATCGGGTTTTTTAGAAACCAATTTCACGAGTGTCGGCAATGCCAAGGGGCTGAGCGTTCGCGGTCAAGCTTAGCGCCAGGAACCACGCGAGCAGGACTGCGGGTGCAACCGTCAAGCCGAGCGCTGCCACTGCGGGGATTGCGCTGGTGGCCAACCAACCAAAGGAAATACTTGTGGTCAACGCCGACAGGGTGATTGAAGCCGGTAACGGGTGCCGCCATCGACGGGCCTGAAGCGCAAAAACGATATAATCGACCGTCAGGCAGACCGAAAGAAAAGCGCCCAGCAAGTGAAAGAGATTGAGTGAGTGTCCCAGCCAGCCGAGGGTCCCGAGCACAAGAAGTGCGGGGAATACCGGCAAGAGGAGCACCGCAACACCGATGCGTAGTCCAAACCCGGCGAGCAACCCGAGGGCCAATATCCCCAGTCCGATTCCGGCCGCTTTCATCGCTTCCTGCCGGTAACGTGTAAAAACGGCATTGAGGGAGTCGAGCTGCGCGAGTGGAATCAGGTGTTCTGTGAAAGAGGCTTGAAGCGGGTGTGGCGAACGGATCAGCCACCAGCGATTTTGCGCGTCTCCACCAGCCATAAGTGCTGCCGGACCGGGCAGACTTGCCAGTTGGGCAGACACTGCCATCTCGTAACGCGCGGCGGACCAAGCACTGCCGGTCCATTGATTCCATTGGTCAAAAAAGGGCGCAAAAGCGTCGGCCGAAAACCCACCCTCCTCCAATGCATCACGCAGGGCCTTTTCCAACGGTAGTTGTGTTGCGGCTGCGTGAGCCGTTTGCACCAGTTCAGGTCCGCTTATCCACGGCACCAAACTGGTTGCTGTTTCCGGCAAATCGAGTTGTTCGGCAGTGGTTGCGACCGAGGCCCAACTGTTTCCCCAAAGCAAATAAGCGGTGCCTTCCTCTGTGCCAAACGCTTCACGCACAGCAGCATCGTTTGCGTGCACATCAGGCAATGGAAAGTCGAGTTCGCGGATGTCATCGGCCCACTCAATTTGAAAGAGACCGGCCAGCAGCGGTGTTAACATGATGAAGAGCAGGAAAAACGGTCTGGCTGAAGAGCCCGGACGGATCCGCTCGAGCCCGCGCACCGGCTTTTTGCTCACAGGGGTTGCTGCGTAGAGCAGGCTGGCGGCAAGCGCCGTGGCGAGGCCTGCGGCGATAAAAACGCCCATCTGCCGCAGCATGGGCAAGTCGGTCATGGTGAGGATGAGAAATCCGCCGATCGTGCTCAGGCTTCCGACTAGCAGCGGGCGCGCCACTTTCCGCAGGCGTTCACCCGGCGATCGGCTGTCGGCCTCAAGGAAAACATGCAGCCCATAATCCACGGCCACCCCGATCAGAATTGAGCCGATCACCAGCGTGAGTACGTGGACCCGGGGAAAGAGTAGCAAGGTGACGACTGCGCCGCAAATCAAGGTCGTTGCGACGATGAGAACGAGAGAGAGCAGGATGGAGCGGCGACGGAGGCACAACAGGCAAAGAATGCCAACGGAGAGCGCCACGAGCAGGTTTAGGCGGGTGATTTCTGCCCGGATTGCCGCTTCGCTGGCAGCCGCAAACCGATTGATGCCAGCATCGCGGAGGGTTGCTCCGGGTACGCCCTTGGCCAGCGCTGCTTCTGCCTCTTGAAGTAACCTAAAAACCGGTTCCTGCCCTTCCTTTGAAAATGGAGAAACGGCCAGCCGCACCCACCAGCGCGCCGTGGGCTCGGCTCCGGGGGCATCGGTTGTAGTCGCCAAGTTCAGGGCGTCACCCAGTTGTTCCATGCTGCGGGGAACGAGCAAAAAAGGGTCCGCGGTTATGTGGTCTTCCCAGAAGGCGCTTTCCGGTTGTTCAAGGAAGGCGGATAACGCATCCACCACCTGCGTCGCAATGATATCGGCGTCGGTCGGTCGCCCCCGCGCTTCCCACCACTGCGGCCAGAACCAGGCCACCGCCTGATCCGTCCACGTCTCCACGGTGGCCTCCGGCAATTGTGGCGCATCCACCGCCCAAATTTCCGCAATCAAAGGAGAACTTCCCAGCGTGGCATCCAGAATGGCGTGGGCTTGGCTGCGTTCGCTTGGCGAGGTTAGCCCGTCGACCACCAGCAATAGCGTGCGGGCGTGCTCGGTGGTGGCCAGTGAGCGGACGAGGCGGACGCCGGGATCGCGTTCGTTTGCGGGAAGAAGATCCGTGACTTGAGTGGAGAGCCGTTGTGTGAGATCACGGGTTCCCAGCCAAGTCGTTCCCGCGAGGCAGATTGCCAACAAAAGCCACGCAACCGGCAGTCGTTTCATTCAGGCTCCGGAAAATACTGAACCCAATCTCCGGTATCCGGCGAACGGTTGACGTCCTCCAGCGAATAGAGCGTGCGGCGGCGGGGATTGTGTTCCACCTCGAGACTTGTCAAGGCGCGGCGGTCACCCTGAAGGTGGACGCGCGGAAGCCGATGATCTCCCGCGGGGGTGAGCAACAGTTCCCAGTGCTTGTCAGTAGATTGCCGTCCATGGATGGTGAAGGACTCCGCCAACGCTGCCAGATCCAGATTCCAGAGGGCGCGGCTCCATGCGGCCATCCCGGTGTCAGGATCGATCGCGTAGGAGGTCCATGTTCCCTCGGCCGGTCGCCGCCATACCGCACCGGGTGCCGCCACCAGTGTCACATCGATGGCTCCTTCATAGCGCAGGCTGACCCCCCGGTCGCCCCACACGCGGAGTACACCGCCAAATACCCGATGACCGCGCCGGAAATCGTTTTCCCGCTGTTCCCGGAAGGTGGCTTCCAGCGCGGGCTTCGGTTGAAGGTTTCCGAGGAGCTCCTGCCATTCAGGACTGAGTTTCTTTGGATCCAGAAGGTTCTCCGGGGTGGCCAGATCTCCGGGAATAGCCGCTCGCACGGAGAGCACCATGCCGATCACGAAAACAAAAAAACCGGCGGCGAGACGGGGGCGGATAAAAAGTCTCATGCCGGCAGTTTTCGCCATTGGCGTTTGTGACGCAACATTCGCGGCCAGTGCTTGAAGAGGAATTCCGGAACGAGCCGAAAGTGCAGCCCGGTCAGTTTGATGTTGTCCCGTAAATAGTGGAAGTGGGACACACCGCCTTCCTCTAAGGAAAAGTAGCGCACTGGAACGGCAACTTGCCGCGGCCGGTGCCCCCGCCAGCACAACCGCACCGCCACTTCAGGATCGAAATCATAGCCTCGGGCAAACCGTGTTTCACGCAGTACATCCGCCAGCGGCTGCAGCGGGTAGACGCGCATCCCGAAGAGGGTATCGCCCAGCCCGCAGAAGAGCGTTTCCAAGTCCGTCCAGAAAATTGTCAAACGCCGCCCATAGAGGCGCGCCTTGGGAACTTCGGGTCCGAAACAGGGCCGTCCCATCACGAGGCAGTTCGGCGTTTCCCGGGCAACGGCGAGGAGCGGTTGAATGCTGTCGGCGGGATGCTGACCATCTGCATCCATCGCGACTGCATGGGTAAAGCCGGCCTCAATAAGCGCATCCGCCCCAGCAAGGATGGCCGCCCCTTTGCCCTTGTTCTGGGCAAAGGAAAGAACGCGCAGTCCCGGATGATTCGGCTGCAGCGCGAGGAGGGCCTGCGCGCTGCCGTCGGTACTCCCGTCGATTACCACCCACACATCGGGAAATGCCGTCAGCGCGTTCTCCACCGTTTCCGCCAGTCGCCGGCCGGTGTTGTAGGACGGAATCAAGACCGCCGGCCGGAAGGTATTAGAGGCCATCGGGATGGAGTTCTGCGCGCAAAGCGATGCTTTCGCCAACGCAGGCGGTTACCGACCACCCGTTTCCGCTTGGCGTCCATTCAAGCGTGAGCCGGGCATCCGCCCGCACCGGATGCAGGAATTTTGCCCGGTCAAAACGGCCCCCGTGGTTCAGCCGAGGGTCCACCCGCGCCACTGCCACTTGTAACCACGCGAGAAGTTGTGCCGCCGGAACCAGCGGATCCCCCGGGAAATGCCCATCGAGATAGGGTGCCTGCCCAGGAATAACAAAGCTCACGGCATAGGACGCTGCCTCTTTCGTGATGGGTAAAGATTCAATATCAATCATGAGGAGGCTGTTCCGGGGCACCCGAATTGAGGATCTTTTGGAAAGCTGATTCAAGACGCACGGTGAAGGTGTGTGCGGTTTCGTCCGGTCTGGGCGTGAGCTGTTCGCCCCAGCGGATCGACAACGTCACCGGCAGCCGCGGCGGCAGCAGGTTACTCCGGCCCTTGGTCAGCACACGTGAGCTTATCTCAATGGTCAGCATTTGAACGGGTGCCGCTGCCCGCAGCGCAATCAAAGCGGCCCCAGCTTCGAACGGACCGAGTTGTCCGTCGCAGGAGCGCGTACCTTCCGGAAACAGGAGAAGGGTGGCTCCCGCCCGAAGTTGAGTGACAGCCTCCCGCACCGTGTCGATTCCAGCACGATTGCTCAGATAACCGAAATGAGCTGCCAAATGAGGCCGCAGCAGGGTGCGCTCAAGAGCACCTTTATAGACGCACAGGATGTGTGGGGACCGCTGGAGGAGAACGGGTGCATCGAGCAAACTGAGGTGATTTGAGGCAAGGATGGCACCAGTCAATTGCGTTTCCCAATCGTCCGGCCAATCGAGATAGCAAATGCGCAATCCGCCGATCGGTCCGGCCCATTTCAGATACACCTGGAGAAGTTTTTGCAACCGGCACCGAAGCTCAAGCGGAGACGGCGGCTTCTTTCGGATGGCGCGGGCCACCGACAGATTAAACCACCACGCGCCCAGCCCGAAGAGCGCGAGAAACAGGTAATAGCCGGGTAGGTGAAGTACCGACTGCCACCACCGTGGCCGGGATGTGACCGGGTACTCATGCATCGCCGGGCATCACGGGGTTGAGGGGCAGGAAATTGAACCACTGGTAAGGATGCGTGCGCAGGCAGGATTCGAGGAGATCGAGCACGCCTTGAAAATGGTCGTAGGCGGCGTCCAGGTACGACCCCTTGTCCCTGTCGGTGGGAGCGGGGAGGACGGGGGGAACGTAAACCCGGCTCTGATCCAGGCTCTCGGGAAACCCAAACGCAAACGCGACTGGACGGCGGTAGAGCCAAGCGAGGTGGTAAATGGTCACCGGGAATCGCCGGCGCGCCCCCAGAAAACGGAAACCGGCCGACCGCGCTCCGAATTCCACCCGGTCGCATTGCAGGGCCAAAGTGGCACCCGCCTCCAATGACTGCTTCAAGGTGAAAAGCAGCTCCGAGGGTTCATTGACCCAGACAAAACGGACTGCGTCGCCAAACCGTTTCGCCAGCTGTTCCTGATCATAGGAATTACCCATCCGCAGACGGACCATGTGAACGGAGCGACCGAAATGGTGGAGAAAATAACCCAGCAAATCGGCTTGTCCCACATGGAGGCTGCCAAACAGAGCCGGCTCTTTCGATCGGGCGAGGGTGATAAACGCTTCGGCGTGCGGTGAGTCCGGTGCAAATACAAACTCGTGTGGCAGCCCGCGACCAACCCGCAGCTTCATCCAGAGACTTTCCGTCAAAGCCGCAAAATGCCGATGGGTGTCGACCATAGTGACCGGCTCTCCGGTGACAGCCTCAAGGTAGGCCTGCGATGCCTGCCGCTGAGACGGCATTCCCGGAAGCGCAAACCAAGTGCCGAAACGGAGCACCGCCCGCATCAGGGGCGGAGGCAGAGCCCGGTCAAGGGCCGACAAGAAGGGCGGTCCCCACGAAGGGCCTGGATTGCGCGGTTCCCGCGAGGTGCTCATAACCAGGTCCAGTGAAATTGCCCGACTTCGGGCTCATTCCAAGCGAAGGATTTTCGCGCCTCCAACGCTGCAAAGAATTGGCATGTGTCCATTGTCAGCGGATTGCCGCCGCCGGCTTCTATTTCCCAACCGATCCGCGCCTCCGCACCTTCTGATTGATCGCTGAGCGCCAGAGCCCAGGCAAAGGTCTGATCACTGGCACAGTTCGCCTCCACGAGCCAATCGCCGCACTCTTCGCCGCCAGTCCAGATTGTCCGGGAGCGGGTACTCAGAAAGGCGGTGCGCAAGGATTGAGTGATGATTCCGCGATCCCCCGCCAGCGGAAAAAATTCCGTTACCGCCTGTTGCCGCGCGATCATTGCCTGTTCAATTCCGCCCGGGTGGATCGACATCTGAAACAGGAGCGGGCTGGCGTGAGGAAAGCTGTCGATATATTTTTCCAATGCCTGCGCTTCGGTAAACGTCGTCGTGTAAACGAGGGTGGGGTCATCCGCAAAAGAATGGTCGCGCAAGGCCGCCGTCAGTGACAGCCCCAGCAGGCTCATCCGGCGCGTTAATCGTGGGCCGAGCTGTTCGCGCAATTCCGCCACAAAACGTTCCGCCGGTTCCTCTTGTTCCGGGATGCGCACCAGCCGGCAGGCGTGAACAAAAAGCTCAGGCATAACCGACCACCATCCCTCCATGTGCTCCGCCAAAAGCGTTGCTCAGCATCAGAATCGCATTGAATCGCTTGGCATCAAACGCCTCGCGGGCCACTTGCGGCGTAAAGACTTTTTCGCCCGCGCCCACCGTGCCGGGAATGCGCCCCAAATCGACCGCTGCCAGCGCCACTGCCAGCTCAACCAGCGCACAGCTGCCCAAGGTATGCCCGAGCGACCCCTTCCACGACACCAGCGGTGCTCCCGGCACGGCTGCCGCCACCGCCGCCGCTTCAAGGCGTCCAGCTTCGAGCGTTCCGGTGCCGTGCCCTTTTACCCAGAGACGCATTCCATCGAGCGGCAATTGCTCCAGTAACGCACCAAATCCCGCGCCGTCTGCGCGGTTAGCGGTGAAATGAGCCAGCTCGTTGTGCAGCGCTTGAGCGTGGAGATGGGCGCGAGTACCGATCGTTTCCCGGCTGAGAATCGCGTAAGCCGCACCGTCCCCCAAGCCAATGCTGCCGGTGTCGCGCTTCGTATAAGGAGCCGGCCATTCTCCATTGAGAATCTTCAACGCATGAAATCCGCCCACTACAAAGGGACTGAGAAAATCAAAGGAAAAGATCAGCGCGCTGTCGGCCAGACCCTGCTCCAAAAGGCGTTGGGCCTGAAACAGTCCGAGCTGAGCCGAGACGCAGGCATGGGATAAGAGGATCACATTGGGACCCCAGCCGAAAGCCTCGCGGATTCGCTCCATACAGGCATGCGGCGTCCCCCAGGCGAGGTGGTCCCGATTGCCGGTGCAACGGTAGGCAAAGAGGTTCCCCACCCCAAAGTTGCTACTGGTCAGAAACACCGGACGTCGGCGGGTGCCCCAATCGGCATTGGCAATGGGCGCGGCGAATGCCTGCAGACGCTCCCACCAGCGGGGCGGGCAGGTCTCGGCCGAGGGAGTGTCAAGGGAAAGCGGAACGGGTTCTCCATCGTTCCAGTCAAAGGGACGAGGTTTCAGCAGGATTTGATCGTTCAGCAACGCCTCGGCTGTTGCCCGGGCGTCTCCCGCTGGAGTCCACGCCGCCGTTTCAACGATCCCGATCCTGCGCGCCGAGGAGGGACGATTCATTGTTCCCGGGCACGATTCGGTAGACCACATGCCTGAATGTAGGCGGTCAGCGTATTGATCGAGCGCAGTGCCCGTTTGGATTCTTCGCTGCTATTGACCTTTACCTTGTAGCGCTTCTCCAGCTGCATCACCAGTTCCAGCGCATCGATCGAATCGAGGTCAAGGCCTTCACCAAACAGCCGGGCATCATCGTCGATATCCTCGACCCGCAAATCCGGCAGCTGGACAGTGTCCACGATCAATTGTTTCAACTCACGTTTCAGGGACTCGGACATATCAATTAACGCTCGGCTTCGGGAAAAAGGCTGGAATGTTGCAGCTAACCGTTCGATGGCAATGGAAAATCGCGTTCCTGCAGCGGCTGGAACCGAGCATCTTGGAATGGGCGCCAGTCTTCCAGAGTCGGGTTGCCGATAGCGTGGACGGGCTGTGCGAGCGAGGGTCCAGAACGATAAGAGGCTCGTTGCATTAGTGGCTTTGCAGACTGACGTGGTGAGAGAATTTTCCTTTCCTTGATCACGGGATGTTTCAAATTTGGCATCCATGTCTCTAAAGCTGGTTTCCCAAACCGGGATGCGTCCGCTGGGTTCTGCACGGTTGTCCGCCCTTTTTGCTCTTCTCTGGATGTGCATCGCAGGCGTCTGCGCCGCCGAGGTGGTGTCTATTCCAGATGAGAATCTGGCTCAGGCAATCCGGGTGCAGTTGGGAATCCAGGAACAGCGCCCGATTACCGCGGAAGATATGGAGAAAATGGAACACTTTTTCGCCGCATCGCCAAATATCGTGGACCTTACGGGATTGGAATACGCGGTAAATCTTTGGGCGATCCAAATGTATGGAAACAGAGTTAAAAACTTGGCCCCGCTGCGGAATCTTAAAAAACTTATTTCATTGGAGTTTACCCAGAGTGAAATTGAAGATTTGTCTCCGCTGAAAAACCTGACGGAGCTCGTCTACGTTAATATCAGTGATAATCGGATAGAAGATATTTCGCCTTTGAGTGGGGCGACAAAAATAAGCGTTTTGCATGCCTCTCGGAACCGGATCAAAAGCATTGAAGCTTTGAGGGGGAAAACAAATCTGGGTTATCTTAATTTGGAGGATAATAAAATCGGCGATCTTTCTCCGCTGGCGGGGTTGGAAAGAGTCGAAATGTTTAAGGTGGCTAACAACCGAATCGTTAATATCGAAGCGATTCGCTCGTTTCGGCTAAAGACGCTGGATTTATCCTCCAATCAAGTTGTGGATCTATCTCCAATTGAAGGCATGCTGAATCTTGAAACTTTGCATGCAGACGGAAATCGGATTGTCAGTTTGCGGCCATTGTCTGCTCTTGCTGCACTTACCGTTTTGAGTTTGAGGGGCAATGAGATTGAGGATTTGGGGCCGATCGCCTCGCTCACGAAGCTCTCCGCGCTCAACATCCACGATAACCGTATTCGCAACCTCGACCCCTTGCGGGGAATAGTGAGCCTTGCATCGCTCAACGCTGGGAATAATCAGATCGAAAGTCTTGAACCGCTTCGCAATTTGACGCATTTAAGTGTGCTTGGCTTGCAGAGAAATCGGATTGGATCGCTGGACCCGGTTAGGAATTTGTCCAGACTGGTCGGGCTTGATATAGGCGAAAATCAGGTTGTGGACCTGAGTCCGTTGAAGTTCCTCCCGTTAACTCACTTAGGGGCTGGAGGTAACCAGATATCGGACCTTGAGCCGCTCAGGTACTGCGGTAATCTGCGCCTTCTCGATTTGCATAATAATCAAGTGACCCGGATTGAGGCCCTGCGTGATATCTGGTTCCTTAAATCACTTGATTTGAGTGGTAATCAAATCGAAAATCCAGAAATTTTAGGTCAAAATTCCAGCATAGAATTTCTTTATTTAGCAAATACAGGATTGGTCGATTTCAGTTTTTTGATTCCTGATTCTGGGAGCAGTGATGGCTTAAACTGGCCTGCCATGTGGCGGATTTTAGACCTCGATCTTTCTGATAATCGAATTGCAGATATTTCTCCGCTGAATGCGATGCGTTCGCCGGACCGACTCCGGCTGGACCGGAATCCGATTACGGACTTCAGCCCACTAGCCGAGATGGGCGCGGAGGAGTTGGGATTGTCGGGATTGGGGATCCGAAATCTCGATTTTGTGACGGACTGGCGGAGGATTGTGCACGTCGATCTGTCCGATAATGAGATCAGTGATTTGGATTCACTGAGGGCGTTGGCCTGGCCGGGTCCGTGGGGCACGAAGGTCTATAGTGTGTCTTCGTTGGACCTTTCGAACAACCCCTTGAATTCTCTGGAACCCCTTTTGGCGCTTCCGGATCTGCGCGCTTTGACGCTGTCCCGGAACCCGAGTGTAGATTTGAGTTCACTCGCTGGCCTCCCGCTGACCCGGCTCAAGCTGTGCGAGATGCCAATTGGCGATTTCAGTTTTCTCAATGGCCTGCCCAGTTTACTGGAGTTGCTCTTGTTTGAGCAGGACCCGATTTGGAACCCGCTCGCGGACGAAGATGGCGACGGAGCCAGCAATTTGCTGGAGTATTTCGCCGATACCGACCCGAGGGATGATCAGGATGCCTTTCAGTTGTCCCTCGAACCCGCTGCCGTAGGCCCGTTGACGCTGGTTTATTCTTCTTCCCGGGCGGGTGTTCACTTTGTTCCGGAGTTCAGTAAGAACCTGTGGGAATGGTACCCGGTGGCATCGACTCCGAGCACGGACGGCCGTGTGCAGTGGGTCACCGACAATGGGGCACCATCCAAACGTTTCTACCGCGTGCGGGCTGAGGTGGGTATGTAGATCGAAGACTTGCGAAGGCTACGATCTAGAGAAACAGTCACTACGCCGTCCAAAAGCGCTCCGGTTCAGCCGAGGCCGCTTTCATTATCATCCTGAATTCCCTTCGCAGATGACGACCGTTTCGCATTACACCATTCCCGCGTTTGGCGCAGAGGATGCCGCCTCGCCTTTGAAACCGCTCACCATCCAACGGCGCGATCCGACTCCGGAGGATGTAGAGATCGAGATCCTTTACTGCGGGGTTTGTCACTCCGATCTGCACACGGTGCGCGGTGAATGGGGCGGCACGGTTTATCCTTGTGTGCCGGGACATGAAATCGTCGGACGCGTCACGCGGGTGGGGTCGAATGTCAGTCGTTTCAAGGAAGGCGATTTAGCCGCCGTCGGTTGCATGGTGGACTCCTGCCATTCCTGCCCGAGTTGTCGTGAAAATTTGGAACAATTTTGCGAAAAGGGAGCAGTCTTTACCTATGGTGCCCCGGATCGCCATTTGGGCGGCGTTACTTACGGCGGTTATTCCCGGAGCATTGTGGTAACGGAGTCCTTTGTTTTACGTGTTCCGGAGAAGCTCGACCTTGCGGCGACGGCACCGTTGCTTTGCGCCGGGATCACCACCTATTCGCCCCTGCGCCACTGGAAGGTGGGCAAGGGTCAGAAGGTCGGTGTAGTCGGCCTGGGCGGTCTGGGACACATGGGGGTGAAGTTTGCCCACGCGTTTGGTGCGCATGTGGTGCTGTTCACCACGTCGCCCGGCAAGAGCGAGGATGCCCGGCGGCTGGGTGCTCATGAAGTGGTGGTTTCGCGCAATTCGGAGGAAATGAAAGCCCACGCCGGCAGCTTCGACTTCATCCTCGATACCGTTTCCGCCAAGCACGACCTCAATGCCTACCTCAATCTCTTGAAACGCGACGGCACGCTGGTGCTGGTAGGGCTGCCCGAAGAACCCGCGCCCGTCGCCGCGTTTAGCCTGCTGGGCGGCCGTCGCAGCCTGGCCGGCTCGCTCATTGGCGGTATCGCCGAGACCCAGGAGATGCTCGATTTCTGCGCGGAGCACGGCATTGTCTGCGATATCGAGCTGATCCGGATGGACCAGATCAACGAAGCCTACGAACGGATGATCCGTAGCGATGTGAAATATCGCTTTGTCATCGATATGGCGACCTTGGGCTGAGTTTTTAATCCGCGCCGGGGGCTAGTTTTCGGCTCTTCTGGTGCTGGAACCATCGCCGGAGCAAGAGCAGGATGCCCAGCAGAACCAGCGTTACGATTACGTAGATGCGGGTGCGGGAGACTGTCGTGTAGTGCCCAATCGACACCATGCCGGCGGCAAGGGTGCCTTGCGCGAGCAGGGAAATGGTCCAGTAAATCCGAAACCGGACTCCGATCACCGCGAGCAGGTAGTTTTGGACCGGAAACGGGGGTCCCGGCACAGTCCGCAGGAGAAATGTGAAGCGGAATTGATTGATCGTCGCCAATTCCGGAAGGGCATGCCCTCGGCGTGTGAGGCAATCCGTCAATGGCTGGCGCAGGAGTGTCCGGCCAATGAGGTAGCTCGCGGAAAAATTGACCGACAAGGCGAGCAGACACAGGCCCCAGCCCGCCCAGAACCCGTAGGTGCTTCCCGCGTAGAGGTAAAAGATGGCAATCGGGAACCCGGCCAACGGCAGCAGGCTCATCGCGAGGAAAAACCATCCCGGATGCATGCTCGGCAGCAGCCCGAAAATGCGGTCGAGATCCCAGCCGCTCCAGATGAGCAGTCCGAGTCCCAAGGCCATGAGCGTCGCCCAGAGGGTAACCCGAAAAATGCGTTGCCAGAGAGTCACGATGCGCTCGCCGCCGGCGTTTCGCCTCCCCAGCTACGCCAACCTTCCCGCACTTCCAAGCCGCCCCAGCGGGCAAAGTTGCGGAACACCCGACGCGGCAGGCTGAGATCGAATTTATAACTTTCCAACATCGCCGCCCGCCCGTGGTTGTGACGCCCAAACGTTCCAGCTTGTTTACGTTGCCGCGCGATTCGCACCAATCGTCGGTTGTAAGTCTTCAACAAATACGCCGGAATCGCGGTGTGTGGGCCGGCGAGCGGGGCGTTGAGGAGGGCGGACGGACCCCATTTATACGGCTGGGAGGCCACGCCCCAGTTGTAGGTTCCAAAGTCGAGCTGGAAAGCAATGTGCATCAGCTCGAAGTCGCCCATATAGTAATACTTGTCGCGGTAGATTCCATCAAACCAGCGCTGGTAGCTGACTTGATGCTGCTTTGCGTATCGGTCGAGTTCCGGGCGGTAGGATCGGCCCGCACGTTCCTTGCCGATGACATCAACCGCCATCATCACCGAAAAACTCACCCAATCCATTCCCGGGCTGTAGAAGGGATCAAGGAATGCCGCCGCGTCGCCCACCAACGCAAAACCATCCCCGAGGGTGCGTTTGCTATGATAGGCGAGGGGGCGGCGGATATGGCTGTCTTGGGCCACGGGCTCTGCCTCCGCCAGCAACCTGTGGCTGAGCGGGTGGGTGGCCAGATGGGTGCGCAAGCGGTCGGCAATGGAGTCGCCGGCGGGAAATTGTGCAATGCGTTCATCCCAAACCACCCCGATGCTGACATCGCCATTGTGCAAAGGGATCCACCAGCTCCACCAGCCATCGCCCATCAGGTGATTGGTGGCAGTATTACGCACGCCATAACAGCGTTTGGCGTAGGCCGGTGCCGCAGCATGCAGTTTCGGGCAATCCCAGCTGGGCACGCCTGACCACCGACACCAGGCGGCAGCAGTCGGATGGGCGGTATTGATGACTTTCCAGTCGTTTTTGCGTGCGAGCAAGGTGGCGACTCCGGAAGCGTCGATGACCCACCGGCTGCGAACCGTTATCACCCCGCTGTCCCTTTCGACTTCAAGCGCTTGTTCTCCGCCGTCCTTCAGCGTGACATCCTTTACCCGGGCCGGTCGCCAGATCACGATGCCTTGCTCCAGGCAGCGATCCAGCAGGTAGGAATCGAGCTTGGCGCGATCGACCTGAAAGCTGCTCAGCCGCACGTTGTAGCCGGGGCCAATCTCACTAGCGTCATCCCAGCCTTTCGTCTCTGTATCCGAAAACCAAAAACGCAATCCCTGCTTGATCACATGCTCCTTCATCAGGTGCTCCTGCACTCCGAGCACGCGGGTGAGAAAGTAGGAGCTCACTTCCACTGTGGCTTCGCCCACCCGCCGTTTGAATGCCGTGCTTTTTTCGATCACGAGAATGCGAAGTTCGGGATTGTTCTGTTTGAGCAACCAAGCGGCTGATGATCCGGCGAGGGCACCGCCGATGACAACGACGTCCCAGGTTTCGGGAGAGAGAGTAGGGGGGACGGAGTTTGATTCGTGCATCGGGGAGATGGGGTTGAACGAAACGGCCAATAAACCGCTGGCAACTCAATAGAGCGCAGTCCGGCCGCGCGGTGATCCCTCGCATTTTGCAGATCTCGCTTGCCGGAGCTAACGCGATCCCATGGATTTCGCGTCGATGTCGGACACGGTCTATGGAGCAGTAGTGATTGGTGGTGGTCCCGCTGGAGCGGTCGCAGGCGCGACTTTGGCACGGGCCGGCCATTCGGTTGTCATCTGTGAACAGGCGGTTTTTCCTCGCTTCAGAATCGGCGAATCTCTTCTCCCGGCTGGAAATGCCGTGCTGCAGGCGATCGGTGCCTGGGAGAAAGTGGAAGGCGCGGGCTTTGTTCGAAAAGTAGGAGCGGATTTTGAGAGCGCCGATGGACGGGCTGAGGTAGTCACCGTTTTTGGAAAAGGACTGAATCCTGCCGCCGCTTACACCTACCAGGTGGAACGTTCGCGCTTCGACCAACTTTTGCTCGAACACGCCGAGGCTTGCGGGGCGGAGGTCCTTCAACCTGTCCGAGTAGTGAACACGCGAGCGATTTCCGACGGTTGGAGCGTTACCCTGTCCAATGGACGCGTATTGAAAACCCACTACGTGGTTGATGCCAGCGGACGCAAAGCGTTTCTTGGACGGCAGGAAAAAGTAGCCCGCGTTTCGCTACCGTATCCGCCCAAAATTGCGGTGTACGGTCATTTTCGGGGCGTTCAACGCGCGCCGGGTGAGCGGGGCGGGCATATCATTATCACGCGTTGGCGAAATGGCTGGTTCTGGAATATCCCGATTGACGAAACACGGACCTCGGTTGGATTGGTGACACCTTCCGCGGAATTTCGTGAGCTGGGGGGTGATCCAGAGGCATTTTTTCGCACCGTAGCGGAGGCAGTACCCACCTTGGTTGCCCGCATGCGAGGGGCAGAACGCCTTGGGCCGTTGCACGTTACTTCCGATTACACCTACGCTCACACCCATTTTGCAGGTCCACGTTATTTTCTGGCCGGCGACGCCGCCTGTTTCATCGACCCAATCTTTTCTTCGGGCGTTTGCCTGGCATTGAAATCAGGACATGAAGCGGGCATCGCTTTGGCCGCAGCCTTGAAAAAAGGCGCACCACCACTGTCGACCAAGGTCCAGAAAGCCTACACCCAGCGCTTTCAACACCGCGTTCACGTCATGCGCGGCTTGATCGACACCTTCTACGATCGTTGCGGAATCGAAGTCTTTCTCAGCCCTTCCTCCCGCTGCCAGATTTTCGAAGCGATCAATACCATCGTCGGTGGCCGCACCGAGCTGAACTGGGCCCTGCGCTGGCGCTACGCCCTCTTTCGAACCATTGTCCGGCTCCAACGGCGCTTCCCCATCGTGCCACGCTTGCCCGACGAGGCGCTCGGTCATTCAGTGGCTCCGCCGGTTGCGGCTGCACCGCTCGGTGGACAAAGGATAGTGGCCGGAGGGCCGGAGGTCGGATGACCACCTTTTCTCCGCTTTCAGCTTTTAAAAAACCACTCCGCGAGTTCCATTTCCTCCTGTAGAAACTTAGCCACGACCAGCTGCGCCTCTGGATTTCACAGGAGACCACAGAGTAAACAGAGGTGCACCCCTCCAGCCACTTCGCGACCTTTGCGATCTTCTGTGAAAAACAGGGTTTGGCGGTTCGTACGCACGGGGGTTGACCGCGAATTTTCGTTATCTACGCAAATGATTTTCGGAATCAAACGCCGCACCTCCACAGAAGCACACGAAGCAAGCAAAGAACCGCTTCTCCGTGACCTCCGTTTCCTCCTGTAAAACACTACTTCGGACCAGCCATAAACCCGTCTGACAGGAGATCACCGAGTAAACAGAGAACGATTCTTCCCCTCCAGCCACTTCGCGACCTAGCAATCTTCTGTGAAAAACAGGATTTGGTGGCTCATTACGCACGGGGAATTTGACAGCGAATCTTCGGGATTTACGCGATTGGTTTAGAACTTGGTCGCGCAGGAGATTTCTGTTTCTGAGATTCGCGGAGATTTTATAGATTCGCGGTCAGAAACAATGCGGTGGGCGGTGGGGAAGCCGGCGGGCAGTCTCTCCTTTTCAGCTTTTCAGGAAACCCTCTGCTCGGGTTCTCATCGCCTCACTCTTAGCCGCATTTTGTGCAGCTGCGCTGCGAAAAAATGGCGGAGAGGGAGGGATTCGAACCCTCGGTGGAGTTTCCCCCACACATCCTTTCCAGGGATGCACAATCGGCCACTCTGTCACCTCTCCGGAATCGTTTCTCCAATTGGAGAAGTCGCAGAAAGAAAAGGGTTTCCCCGGCTGGCGCAACCGGAAAAGCGCAGCCGGGGAAAATCAATATCAATGGGTACTACCGCCAGGACCGCCCTGCGCCGGCCCCAGCCGAGGAACGGCCACGACCTGAGCTGCTGCCCGATCCCTGGGGCCGTCCGCGACTGCCACCGGAACGCCCGCGCCCGGCACCACCACCACCACTGCGCCCACCGCGTCCGCTTGGACGCACAAAGGCCGCGGCTTGACGCCGGCGATCATGTGCGGCTTCCAAGCCTACCGCGTGAAAGGCGTGTTCGGTATTGAGCGGAATCACTTGCTGAATCTTGCGCTCTACGGCATGCAGCAGGGCGAACTCATCGGCGCTGACAAACGAGACGGCAAGGCCGGCTTCGCCTGCCCGGGCGGTGCGGCCGATGCGGTGGACATACGCTTCCGGTTCTTCCGGAAGGTCAAAGTTGATCACGAGGGTGATGTTCTTCACGTCAATCCCGCGCGCAGCCACGTCAGTGGCGACAAGCACCTGAACATTGCCATTACGAAATGCTTCCAGCGCGCGCTGGCGGGCGGCTTGGGACTTGTTGCCATGAATGGCGTCCGCCCGAACTCCGGACTTGCACAGCTGGGCAGCCAAACGGTTGGCACCGTGCTTGGTGCGGCTGAAAACCAGCGTCAGGTTGTTGCGGTCGCGGTGGAGCTCGTCGCGGATCATCTCCGTGAGGAGGGAGACCTTGTCACCCGCATCGACCAGGCAGAGGCGTTGCTCCACTTTTTCTGCGGTGGTCGATTCCGGCTTGATCGAGACGCTGGCGGGATTCTGGAGGATCGATTCAGCCAGCTGACGCACAGCCGGTGCCATCGTTGCAGAAAAGAAGAGCGATTGGCGGGTTTTCGGCAGTTCCTTGACGATTTTGCGCACGTCGTGGATGAAGCCCATGTCGAGCATGCGGTCGACCTCGTCGAGCACGAAAAACTCTACTTCGCTGAAGTCGACATACCCCTGTTCATAGAGGTCGAGCAAACGCCCGGGCGTCGCCACGAGCACATCGGTGCCGCGTGCGAGCGATTTGACCTGCGGGTGTTGGCCGACGCCCCCGTAGACCAAAGTCTGGAAAAAGCGGACGTGCTTGCCGTATTTCTGAAAACTGTCACCCACCTGAATAGCCAATTCGCGGGTCGGCGTCAGCACGAGCGTCCGCATGCACCCCCGGCGGGTTGGCTTCGGATTCGTCGCCAACTGGTGTAGAATCGGCAATGAAAAGGCGGCGGTCTTGCCGGTGCCGGTTTGAGCTGCACCGAGCAGGTCTTTGCCTTCAAGCAGGAGAGGAATGGCCTGTGCCTGGATCGGCGAAGGGCTCGTGTAGTTGTTTTCTTGCAACGCGCGTTGCAGGGGTGCCGCCAAAGGAAGCGCCTCGAAGGTACTGATGGTCATACTGAATACAAAGTGCCTCTGCTCCCGGAGTGCCGGAAACGCGGGCGGAATCGATGAGAGGTGGATAAGCCCGGAACAATCTCTCATCGAGGAAGACCAATCGGGTGGCTTGCTGCTCGTGTGTGTTACCCCAGTCACAGTTGCGAAACATTCGCACAGCCTCCCACGTCACTAGAGAGGAACGCTTTGAACACAAGGATTTAATTGACCGCATAAGTTTTCGTCACGGTGCCGGGAGCGGGTTGGCATCGGCCATGCGCATGGTAGCGCATGAACAAGGGACAACAACAACGGGTGGTGGTGGCGCTCTTGCAGCGTCACGGGAAAACCTACGCGGAGGAAGTTGGCATTCGCTTGCGCAATACCCCGGCACCGCTCTTTCAGCTGCTGGTGGCCGCGCTCCTTTTCAGCGCCCGGATTGGCGCTCCCCAAGCGGCTCAGGCGGCTAGTGCCCTCCGGCGCTGTGGGTTGACCACCGCGCGGAAAATGGCCGATGCATCCTGGGAAGAGCGGGTCCGGATTCTCAATCAGAACGGCTATGCCCGCTACGATGAAAGCACTTCGAGGATGCTCGGCGATACAGCTTGCATCGTGCTCGAAAAGTATGGTGGCGATTTGCGAAACATGCGTGCGGCTGCCGGCGGAGAAACCGCTGTCATGGAAAAACGGTTGCAGGAATTTAAAGGCATCGGCCCGGCAGGTGCCGCAATCTTTCTGCGTGAAGTCCAGGCGGTTTGGGAGGAATTTTGCCCCTACATCGATGATCGAGCCCGGCAGGGAGCGCAGGCACTCGGACTCCCGGTAACCGCTGAACTCTTGGCCGATCTTGCGGGAAACCCATTATGCACCGCGCAGTTGGCGGCCGCTCTCGTGCGGATGGATTTGGCGGACGATGCCGACGCGGTGCGGGCGGCGGCCAAGGAATGAGAAAAGAGCCTCCGGAATCGGGTCCCATGGATGCAAAATCCCTCATCCCTGTTACGGTAGGTAGTGATGCCAGCCATTCCGCGAGACCCTGCTTTTGACGCCACCCGCGCCTTTTTCAAGGAAGGGTATCAATTCATTTCCGAGCGGTGTGATCGTCTGGACACCGACATTTTCGAGACACGTGTGGCATTGCGCAAGGTATGCTGCGTGCGGGGAGCGTCGGCGGCGCGGATGTTTTACACCCCAGGCCGATTCACCCGCAGGGGCGCAATTCCTCCGACCGTTCTCATGTTGTTACAGGATGTGGGCAGCGTGCAGGGTTTGGATGGTGCGGCTCACGCACACCGCAAGGCGCTGTTCATGTCGTTGATGTCTCCCCCGGCCATTGCTCGCCTCGTGGCGCTGTATACAGAGGAATGGCATCAGGCGCTCCGCCGATGGGAAACACAGGAAACGATCATCCTTCATTCGGCCGTTCAGGAAATCCTCTGTCGTGCCGTTTGCCGCTGGTCAGGCCTGCTGCTGAGGGAAGACGAAGCGCGCCAGCGCACGCGCGAATTTGCCGCCATGATCGATGGTGCCGGTGCCTTTGGGCCGCGCAATTGGCGGGGATTGGTGCTGCGGCAGCGCACGGAACGCTGGGCTCGCACCATTATTGAAAAGGTTCGGGACGGCTCTCTGGAAGCGGGCAAAGAAACGGCCGTGCGCGCCATCGCGGACCACCGGGACGAACAGGGAAAACCGCTCAACACCAAGGTGGCCGCAGTGGAATTGCTCAATGTTCTGCGTCCGACCGTGGCGGTGGCGCGTTTTGTGACTTTTGCCGCCCTTGCTTTGCACCAGCATCCGGAGGCGCGGGCAGCCGTCGAAGCGGGGGAGGACGAAGCCGTCGAACAGTTTGCCCAGGAAGTTCGCCGCTTCTATCCCTTCTTTCCCGCGGTGGGTGGCAAGGCGCTGAAGGCATTTGACTGGGAAGGATACCGATTTCACCAAGGAGACTGGGTGCTGCTCGATCTCTACGGCACCAACCATGATCCGCGTTCCTGGGAAGAGCCCCACCTGTTCCGGCCCGAGCGTTTTCGCCATTGGAACGGCGATCTTTACAACCTCATCCCGCAGGGCGCCGGCGACGTAAATGTCACCCATCGCTGCCCCGGCGAACAAATCACCCTCGAAGTGATGAAACAATCCATTCGCCTGCTCGTTTCCGGCCCCGCCTATGTGGTACCGGAACAGGATCTTTCCATCAATTACCAACGATTTCCCACCCTGCCAGCCAGCGGCTTCCGCATGCGCCGAAGCGCTCCTGAAACGCTGAGAAGCTGACGGGACGTAAGCGGAGATGGCGCAGCAAAGCAGACCATGCCACCGCCTGTTTCTGACCGCGAATTGGTAGAATAAACGCGAATCCGGAAAGCGGACCGGGAGTCTGGTTTTTGACAGAAAATCGCCAAGGGAGCGAAGGGGCTGATTGCGAGGGACCACTGTCCCTACCTTGGCCATGGCAATACATAATGGAATTCCCAAGGTAGGGCCCGACGTCCCCGGCGGGCCGCACGGGGACTGGTGATCCGTCCCGATTCGCATCTCACCAACGATCCGCGGACAGCGAGGGACCACTGTCCCTACCTTGGCCATGGCAATACAATTGGAGTTCCCAAGGTAGGGCCCGACGTCCCCGGCGGACCGCAGGGGGTTGGTCGATCCGTCACGATTCCTCTCTCGCCGACAACTCCTGTGAGATCGGGTTTATGGGCTAATTCGAGCCGGAGCTTTTACAGGAGGAAACGGAGCTTACGGAGAAGCGGTCTTTGCTTGCTTCGTGTGCTTCTGTGGAGAGGCGGCGGATATGCCTCCGAACCCATTCACGTAAATCCCGAAGACCCGCGGTCAGTCACTGGCCGCGTAGGGAGTCCCCATCTTTCATCTTCGCGCCCGCAGGCGCCACCGTCCTCTCAGGGCACGCGCTCCACGCGGTAGAAGCGGGTGGAGTGGTGGACGTCGAGCGGCGCTTCTCCTTCTGTTGTGACGGGCTGGCGAGGCGGGCCTTGGCGGTTCCACTGGATGAGGTCGGTCGAGCTGTAGAGCTCGTAAAGGTCATAGGGGTGCGCCGCCCATTGCAGCTTGCCCGGCGACAGGGTGACGGCCAAGTGGGAGTGGGCAACCTGCGGGTTGGTGCCTGCGCGAAATTCGTTGAGGTTGGAGAGGCCGTCGCCGTCTGGATCATCCTGGGGACCGGAGAAACCCGCCACGGGAGTTGCAGATCCAAAATGAGTGATCATCCAGCTGTCCGGCAAGCCATCGGGAGCGGCGGACGGCTGGGAATCCCGGAGGGACTGAAGCAGGTAGACCACAAACGGTGCTGAATAGTTGGTGCCGTCGAAGGCTCGAATCAGGGTCCATCCGTAGGTGCGACCATCTTCGGGAGTGAGTCGTGGGGAATCGCCCCAGTTATTCAGCTTGGGCGAGAACGTGAGGGTGGTGTCGGTTAAGGAAAAGTGTCCAAGCGCCATATCCTCCAAGGCATTCATCTCAAAGCTCAGATTCCGTCCGCTGGTGGTATAGCTAATGAGCTCGATTTCATTGACCCGTGGGCTTGCCAAGGGCACGGGTGAGTGCACCACGCGCATATAACGATCGAACCCGCCGGGCGGCGGAATCAAGGGATGAACCTGACGGATGGCGTTGGTATCCCACGATCGCAAGGCTGCTCCAGATCCATCGGCTTTGGTGCCAAAATACATGAGCGCTTGGCTGCGGGAGAAATCTGCTTCGTAGGGATCTTCACTCGAATGGTCCAGCCCGAGCGCGTGTCCGATTTCATGACAGATGACTGCTTCAAGCGTTGATGGATCGCTGTTCCAGTAAGAATCATGTGCGATCACCACGTAGCCTTGCACGATTTGGTGAAACGGGGTTTCACCGATTTCCCCTCCTGTGCCGCCGTCCTCATAACTGGTGAACCATTGGAAGAGATTCCCGCCGATGCCAAGCGCGTCGCCGGGGATTGCTCCGTAGCGGTCGTGAAGCTGGATGTAGAGGCGGTTGTCCGTATCAGGAAGGTCATACGCTGACATTCCGAAGGACTCCAAGCCGTCAAAAGTGAAGGCCAAGGAAGAAACCTCTGCCCATGCCTGCAACGCATTAGCCACAGCCGCCAGTGCTTGGGGCAACGTAATCCCCGCCGGCAGACGATCGGCGTCCACCACGTAGCGGATCGGTTCGCCGCGGTCCGGAAGAATATTACGCCGGGGCGGAAGCAAGAGGCCGGTTGGTGACCAAGGTTCCTCACCCGGTGAGGGAAAGGGATTCCACTGGGCGCTGAACGCCATTGACCCGCCGGTGGTGCTTAAATCGAGGGCAGACACCGCATTCCAACGTTCGGGATTTCGTTGCCGAAACTGCGTCACCGCCTGTTCGGGGTCGTTGGAGAATCGGCTCGCTGACGAAAGCGGAACCACTCCGGCCAAGCCATCGACGGGTATCAGCCGCTCTTCACGGTCTTGGGTGAGAAGAAAGAGGCGTTGGTCGCCTGGTCGCAGAGAGGTTAGATCGGATCCGGTTTCACCGACGTTTGCCACCCTCCCGCCACGATAAACCAAGGGAAATCGTTGCCCGAACCGTCCTTTTAGCACCCGGTCGACCCGAATGGTGGCTTCGGAATAGATGAAACCATCTTTTCCCCGAAAGGACCGCACCGTCTCCACCGTTCCCCGGGCGATGGCACCGGCCTGCTCCGCGCGCTCCTCAAAGGAACGGGGGGCGAGGGTGGTGGCTGAAAGCACCGGAGCGAGGCACAGTGAGAGACAGAACAGAGACACGAAGACACGAGACATGCCTTTTCGAACCGTATGTCCTGTCTCCAGTCAAGCTTGTGGGGCTTTTCCCCCTGTGTATAAGCCGAGGGAGCTTTGTGCGGTCCAGCCGCTGTTTGCCGGGTGTCTGCTAAATCTTGGCCGCAAACAAGCCGCGGTAATGGTGGCGGCAGGCGTAGGCGAGGAAGAGGTTCCCCAACAGGAGCAATCCAGCGATGAGCAGCCCTTCGGGCGCAAGGAATACGTGCACCAGCAGGATGTTCAGTGAGATGGGAAAGAGTAACACCGTAGCCAGCGGCACAAACCGTCCGCTGAGCAGGGCAATTCCGCAGACGAGTTCAATTCCTTTGACCAGAGGCATCAGGTATCGGGCTGCGTCCAGCCCTTCATTGAACCGCTTCAGCGCGCCCTCCACTTCCGGCTGCGGAACGAATTGGAACCAGTAGGCGAGGGAAGCGAAGACAAAGAGCGCTCCCATGAGGATACGAACAATGATGATGGCGATTTTCATAAGTGGATCGTGTTGAAGGCATTCATGCCGTGCGGACCCGTACCTGCGGCATACGTGCAGCATGCTGTCCTCGCCGCGCGGAGAAAAGCAGACTTTTCAGAAACATACGGCTTCGACGAATGGGAACCGCGGGTGAGGACGCTCTTGCTTTCTTTTTTCATACGGCTGGGAGGCAATGAGTCCCGGGCAGGTAATCCGGTGAAGTTATCTTCAGTGCCCGGCGACAGGCTACCGGCCAATATCCTCGTTCCAGAGTTCAGGCTTCTCCGCGATCATCCGGCGCATCAGAGTAGCGCAATCCGGATCATCCAAGACCACCACTTCAACCCCGCGTGACCGCAGCAGGGTTTCTTCCCCCATGAAGGTTTGGTTTTCGCCAATGACCACGCGCGGAATCCCGTAGAGCAGAATAGCTCCAGCGCACATCGCGCAGGGGGACAAGGTGGTGTAGAGAGTGGCGGATCGATAGATGCTCGCCGGCAGGCGTCCTGCCTGTTCCAGCGCATCCATCTCTCCATGGAGAATGGCGCTTCCCCGCTGGACCCGACGATTGTGGCCCCGTCCGAGAATCTTCCCCGCGTGCACCAAGACACTACCGATCGGGATCCCTCCTTCGTCCCAGCCCGCTTGTGCCTCTGCCAACGCCACCTTCATGAAGTCTGTATCCATCATGGAGTCGGAAAATGTCGAAAAGCGGACGGTGCGCGAGCCGAGACCTTCGCGACCAGCCCATGAACCCGATCTCACAGGAGTTGTCGGCGAGATAGGCATCGTGACGGATCGACCAACCCCCCTGCGGCCCGCCGGGGACGTCGGGCCCTACCTTTGGGATTCAAATTGTATTGCCATGGCCAAGGTAGGGACAGTGGTCCCTCGCTGTCCGCGGATCGTTGGCGAGATGCGGACCGTGACGGATCGACCAACCCTGCGGCCCGCCGGAGACGCTGGGCCCTAGAGCACATTGCGTTAAAATAGTCGCATTTTTAGCTGTACATCGTATTCTGTTTCTGAGATAGGATTGGGATGCGACCAATCAGCGAAGATTTACGAG